>ENA-UADV01000023-UADV01000023.1-human-gut-metagenome-genome-assembly--contig:-NODE-23-length-54724-cov-8.869743_pt1 | contig 54724 bp, 58 predicted proteins | sample MGYA00244268_ERZ654264 | MGnify/ENA primary metagenome ERZ654264 (study PRJEB26926, sample SAMN06164955) | human gut metagenome | biome: ENVO:00009003; feature: ENVO:2100002; material: ENVO:00002003...
TACGAGATCGCTCAGTGTCTCGTGGGCTCGGAGATGTGTATAAGAGACAGGAACGGCAGAACGTACCAGAGATAGCACGGCAGGCGTGGGGATACATTGAGTATAAAGAGGCGCTTACAGAAATAGAGGCGGCAGCTTATGAACTGATACCGTCAAACTGCATTTCTGAAATGGAAAACATAGAGGCAAGGAGATAAAGGCAATGAGCGAGGTATATATACGCAGCCAGAATAAAGAAAAGCTGTATAGGCTGGGCGGTAATTACGCCTGCGTAGAGTATGGAGAGTACGAGGACATAAAGAAAAAGAGAGGCGGCGCAGAGGCAGACAAAAAGCGCCACGTAATTTGCATAAGTGACGGGTGTTTAGAGGAAATCGGAGAGTATGCCACAAAAGAGCGTTGCTTAGAGGTGCTGGACGAGATACAGAAAGCGTGCGTAAGCTATCTGTTTACGGCTGGCGGTGCAGCCGTAATAAGGGGCGGCATGGACGTACAGCCGTTTGCAGCAGTAATACCGAGGCTGTACGAAATGCCAGAGAAGTAGGAGAGGCAGACAGTGACAGTAAAGGAATTTATAGGCACGCTGGAGAGTTCAGACCGCCTGCGCATTATCGAGGGCAAAGCAGAGGTTTACGTAGGGTATCTGGCAGCGTTCAAACCGTTTGCAGACCATGAGATAAGCGAGGAATACCGAAAATACAGCGGGCATGAGGTAAAGAAGTTTAGAGCAGTGCCGGAGATAACGCACAGACGCTGGAAAGAGCTGGGGCTTATGAAACCATTAGAGCCAGACCAGACAGCACAGTATAAGTTTAGTGATTTGCAGATGTCGCTTTACTACACCATTTACATATAAGAAAGGAAAGGGCAGGAAGTATGACAAAGAAAAAGCCGGATTTTTTACGGGATTTAGATACTGCAATCATGGACGAGCTTACAGGTGGCGGTATCAAGGGAAATGCAGCGGGACTGGTAGGAACGCTTACACAGATTAAGGAAATTAAGCAGCTATGCGGGCTGCCGTTTTGCGGTTATATGGCAAAGTTGGAAACGGTAAGACCAAGCGGCGTGCCGGACGAGGTAACGGTAGTATTTGCAGAGGACGTACCATACAGGGCTTGCAACGGCATAGAATTTGACGTTATGCAGGAATTTGTAGAGGGCAGCAGGCTTTTACTGACAGGTAAGGTGCAGACGCTTAAGGACTTCCAGAGCGGTAGACTGCTGGTATATATTCTGGCAGATTTTGTGGCGGTATCGGAAAAGGCAGTAGAGCAGGACGAGGCAGCAGTAAGAGGCGTTATAGCGAATAAGCCAACATACAGAGAAACACCGAGAGGCAAGCGCATTACTGATATTACGGTAAAGGTAAGAAATGAGCTTACAGGCGGCAGCTGCTTTTTACCGTGCATCTGCTGGCAGGAACAGGCAGACGAGGCGGCGCAGTGGCAGCAGGGCGACACTGTAGAGCTGCTGGGACGGTATCAGAGCCGCCAGTATGAAAAGGTGCTTGATGCAGCCACAGGAGAAAGAGAACAGCGCACAGCTTACGAGGTATCAGTACGGCTGATTAGAAGAAAGGAAGAGGCAAGAAATGAGAGTAAAAGTAGAAATGAATAGCAAGGGAGAAGTAAAGGCGCACCGTATCGAGATACCGCTACAGGGCGGCGGTGGAGAATTGGGACAGCACGCAGTAACAGGACTGGTAAGCCTTATTTCCGGCTTAAAGGAAATGAAAACCGAGCGGGAATTAGAGCAGTTATTAAGCATGGTTTACGGCTGGGGCGCTTGCTGTAAGCATTGCGGTTTTCTGACAGAAAAGAGTACAGACGACGTTATGCACATGGCAGAGGAACTGGCAGAAATTGAAAGCAAGAGAATTGAGAAAGAAACAGGAGAGGCAGGCAAAGTATGAGAAAGGTTTATATATGCAGCCCGTACAGGGCGAAAGATGGCGCAGAGCTGGACAGAAACATAGATTATGCGCAGCAGCTGACACGGCAGGCATTAGAGGCGGGCTTAGCGCCCATTACGCCGCATTTATATATGACGCAGTGCATGGACGATAAAAAGCCGGAAGAGCGGGCAAGGGGCATGGCTGCGGGGCTTGCGCTGCTGAAAGGTTGCGATTTTGTTATTGTCGGCGTGAAATACGGCATAACAGAGGGAATGGACAGAGAAATACATACAGCAAATATGCTGGGGATTACGGTTATAGATGCAAACCAGATTAAGCAGCATCTGGAATATGAGGAAAAGCGACAGGAGAGGGCGGCGAGCGATTACGCAAAGCTGCATAGCTGCGAATTTTGCAAGGGCAGCAAATTATACAGCTGCACGGGCTACGATTGCAGAGAGCCGTACAGACGGGCTTATGAGTATGCCTTAAGCCGCATAAGAGAGCGGCAGGAAACATGAAAAATAAAAGCGCCTACGGTGGGGAAACACCATAGGCGCTAAGCTATACAGCTTTGAAATACTATAAAAATTATAAGCTATGTATGGCGCAAAGTCAAGAAATTTAACGGGCAGGCAGCCCGTTTTAACACTTGATAAAAGTATTAACGAACCGACAGAGAGGTAGATATATGCCATACGTAGAGAGGGTAACAAAAGCGGGAAATACGATAGAGATAGAGAGGTACTTTACCAGCAGATACAAAAAGAAAGGTATCAGCAGAGGGGATAAGGTAAAGCCAACAAAAGAAGAGCAGGAGAAAGTAAACACCAGACAGGCAGAGAGAAAGTTAAGGATACTCATAAATGCAAACTATGGCTATGGGGACTACCATTTAGTGCTTGACTATATCCGCAGGAAAGGAGAGCCGGACAGAACGCCGGAGCAGATGCGGCAGGACATAGACGTATTTTTGAGGGAGTGCAGAAAGGAGTACAGAAAAGCAGGGTTAGAGTTCAAATACATACACGTTATGGAGATAGGCAAGAAAGGTGCGAGGCATCACCACCTTGTGGTAAATAAAATTGACACAGAGATTTTACAGCGCTGCTGGTATAAGGCATACGAGGGGCATAACAGAGTAAAGGTATTCCCTCTGGACGACAGCGGCAACTATGCAGAGCTGGCAAGTTATTTAATCAAGTACACAGGAACGCACAAAAAGGGTACTGACGGAGCATTACAGGGCAAGCGCTGGAATTGCAGCAAGAATTTAGTAAGACCAGAACCAGAGTACCACATAATTTCAGACCGTGAGTATTTCAAGAAAGAACCAAAGGCAATAAAGGGCTATTACGTGGATAAGAACAGCGTGAGCATGGGAGTACATAGCCCAGAGTATTATGGCTACGGGTATTTAAGATACACCTTAGTAAAAATAACAGATAGGGGGGGGCTGAAATGCAGATAATCAAGGGCATTGCCATTGCAACAGCGCTGATAATAGCCGGACTGCTGGCACTGATTGTGGCAGCATATCTGGCGTTTAGAATTGCGGCGGCTATTTTTGAACAGCAGGAGAGCTGGAAAAACAACGGCAGCAGAAAGGGCAGAAAACATGATAGAAAAAATTAAATACTGGTTATTCCAGAAAGGCAAGGACTGTAAGCGCTGCTGCCTGCGGTGCAGATATTACGATATATGCCGCTGGGACGTACTGGGAAATGCGGGACTACAAAGCGAGGAAACAATAACGCTTTTGGCGATAGAGAACAGCAAGCCGCATAAGGACGGGCTGCTTTTTAGAATTTGCCAGTATGTAGAATTTAAGCAGAGAGCGAGGCGAGAAAATGAGAAACTTTAGACTGGACGACGAAAGCGGGCATCAAGAGGCATTATTTAGCTGGGCTGCATACAGAACAGGGCTTATGCCGGAACTGCAATATATGTATCATGTGCCAAACGGAGGCAAACGTGATGCAGCAACAGCGGTGGCGCTTAAGAGGCAGGGTGTAAAGGCTGGCGTGCCAGATATTATGCTACCAGCTGCAAGGGCTGGGTATCACGGGCTTTACATAGAGCTTAAGGCGGGCAAGAACACGACGACCAAGAAACAGAAAGAGTGGTTAGAGTATCTACGGCAGCAGGGCTATTATACCGCCGTCTGCTACGGCTGGCAGCCAGCAGCGCAGCTGATAGAGCAGTATTTATTACATTCAGACGAGCTTTCAAAAGAACAGGAAACAGTAACCATGCGTTAGGGGCGACGCAGGAAAGAGAGGCAAAGAATGAAAACAATAAGCATTTTGAACTTAAAGGGTGGCGTAGCCAAGACCTTTACAGCGGCAAACATGGCGTATGAGATTTACAGGAGAGGTTACAGGGTGCTGCTGATTGACAATGATAAGCAAGGGAATTTAAGCAAGGCGTATAGCAGATATGACGCAGAGAGCGTAGCACCAGTTACAAGGTTGCTGGCTGGGGACTGGCAGGGAGCAACAGAGCTGATACAGAATACAGATTACGTAGGGCAGCAGTGCTGCATAGATATTGTTACGTCAAATATGTCACTTTTTGGAGCCACGTGGAATTTGACAAAAGAGGACAGCAAGAACCAGACAGAACGCTATAAGAGATTTGCAGACATTAAGGGCGGCTTTTATGATTACTGTATCATTGATAACCCGCCGGATATTGGGCTTAATGTCATAAATGCGCTGGCAATCACGGACGAGGTAATAGTACCCGTAAAAGTGGACGAGGACGCTTTAGAGGGGCTGGATATTGTAACAGAGCAGATAGAGGACGCAAAGGCATTTAACCCAGCATTAAAGCTGGCAGGCGTTTTGATTACGTCATACCAGAACACAGACGGAGAGGCAGCAGGCGTAGAATGGCTGGAACAAAAGACAGATTTTAATATTTTGGGTATTATTCGGTATTCCAAGAAAGTAGCAGAAAATACTTTCATGCGTAAGCCGATTTATGAGTATAGCCCATGCTGCGGAGCGGCGCAGGGATACAAGAAATTTGTAACAGCGTACACAGGGAAAGAGAGGTAGCAAGCATGGCACATAAAGAGAAAATATGCGCCTACTGGCATTGCAGCAGAAACGGCGGTACTACGTGCTGGAACTGGGGCAACAAATTTGCAGGGCGAAAATGCCCACAAAATGACGCTTGCGAACATTGGAGAACGTGCGAAATGTGTAACGGCGTAATGGGACAGTGCAAGAAAAAGCAAAGGATAGAGAAAGCGAGGTAAAGAATATGGCAAAGTTTGGTATTAACGATATTTTGAACGCAAAGACAAAAGCAGCGGGGCAGCAGGCACAGACGGACGGATACAAAGAGATTTACTTAAGCCCTTACGAGGTAAAGGCAGCGCAGGAGAATACGCACCAGAAATTAGAGAACATAGAAGAGCTGGCAGACAGCTTTTTACACGTAGGACAGGAGCAGCCTACAGTATTAGCGAGGGTAAACGGGGAATACCGCATAATCGACGGGCACAGACGTAATGCGGCAAATATTTTGAACTTAGAGCGGGGGCATAAGGAGTATGAGAAAGTGCTTTACCGCTTTATGGATATGAGCGAGGCAATGTATGAGCTGCGCTTATTGGCTGGCAACGGATATACGCAGGAGCTTACAGCCTATGAAAAAACCAGATTAGTAGAGCGTACCAAAGCGGCGCTTATCAGAGCCAAGGAAGAGGACGGCTTAGAGATACAGGGCAAAATGCGTGATTTAGTAGCAGCAATGATAAACGAGAGCAGCACAAATGTAGCCAGAATGGACGCAATCAACAACAACGCAACGCCGGAGATTAAAGAGCAGCTGAAAGAGGGCAATTTAGGTATCACTGCTGCATACGAGGCAGCCAAGCTGGACGAGGACGAGCAGAAAGAAATAGCGGAAAAAGCAGCAGCGGGCGAAAATGTGAGGGCAAAGGAAATAGCGGAAAAGGTAGCAGAGAAAAAGGCGGGGGACGATTACGAAACACCGCACCCAGAAAGCATAACGTCTTTGTGCTATTCCTGCCAGAAATACAAGGACTGCAACGTAAAAACGGGAACGTGCCAGAAATGCGACCAGTACATAAACAAGGCAGAGGCTGAAAAGACGGACGAACAGCGGTACAGCGAAGAGCAGGACGCTATAGACCGCCAGACAAAGAAGAAATTGCAGGAACGGGCAGACACAGAAAAAATGGAGCATCTGCCAAGCGAGGGAAATACAGAACATAAGCAGCACGAGGTAAAAATAGTGGCATCTTATTACGAGGACGTAGTAAGCGGGAAAAAGAGCTTTGAGCTGCGGAAAAATGACAGAGGCTATAAACAGGGCGACAGCCTTAAAATGCTGGAATTTAAAGACGGTAAGCATACAGGGCGCACGATTGATGCAGATATTATTTATATGCTGGAAGATTATACAGGACTTACAGAGGGCTACTGTATTTTGGGTATCAGAGTAACAGACTATACAGGTAAGGTGTCCGAAACGGACACGGAAAGCAGGGCAGAGCATGAATAGACGGCAGCGGAAAAAGAAGAAAGCACAGGTATTTACAATTATTCTGGGTTGTACGGCGTTTTGCAAGGCAGAGCAATACGAGAAGATACGGAAAAGCGTAGAATATCAGTTACGAACAGGCAGCGTGGTTATGCTGCCTGCATACTTGCACGTAGAGGCAATTATAAAGCAGCGAGGCGGCAGAAATATTGAGATTAAGCAGGAAAACGGGGTAGTAAATGTTTGAGTATATGACGGCATAGTAGATGCAGTGGAAGAAATTGGACAGGCAGCAGTAGACGTAGCAGTATTTGTGACGATATGCACAGCAAAAGCGGTGTTGATAATAACAGCGCCAGTATGGATATTGCCGTATGCGATATGGAGAAAGGGGCGTAAGCAGTGAAATACAGACAGTGGAAAAAGAACTACAAGAAAAAACATGGAGTAAACCCGCCGTTATGGTTGGACAGGAGAAAGCGGCGCAGGTATATAAGAAAACGGGCAAGACGGATTGCGGCAAGTCTGGAAGTAAACGTTGAAATAATAACTAAAGGCATAGAGGCATCAGTTATGGCAATCAAAAAGAGGCTGATTGAATTACAAGAGAGAATATTAGCAAGAGAAAGCGAGGCGGTAGAAAATGACTAATATTTTACTGGGAATTATAGCACTGGAATTGCTGGCTATATTTTCAAAGCTGGACAAACTGGAAGAGGGGAGCAGAAAGCATGAATAACGTATCACTTACAGGGCGGCTTACAAGAGAGCCAGAGCTTAGATATGGCGGGCAGGACAATAGCACAGCTATTACCCGCTTTACGCTTGCGGTAGACGACGGGAAAGACACAGATTTTATAAATATTAAGTGCTTCGGACGTACTGCGGAATGGGCGCAGAAATGGTTAAGCAAAGGCAGCAGGGCAGAGATTACGGGCAAGATTAAAACAGGCAGCTACGAGAGCCAGCGCACGGGCAGCAAGGTATATTACACAGAGGTTGTGGCAAATAGCGTAGGATTTGGAGAGAGCAAAGCAGAGGCAGAGGCGAGAGGGCAACAGCTGCCGGAGAGTGACGGGTTTATGAACATACCAGAGGGAGCAGACGAAGAGCTGCCGTTTAATTAACAGAAAGCGAGGTACAGAACATGGAGCAGGAAGAAACAAAGACAACAGCGGCGGTAGGGGCAGAAATGCCGCCAGAGGCTGAAAGCTGGGTACAGCTGCACGAAAGCGAATTGACGGAGCTGATGCAGAAACAGGCAAAGGCTGCAATAACGGAACTGAAAAGACAGGAAAAGCAGGAGCAGAAGAAAGAGAAATACCACAACACTTTTACACTTATGAAATGTTACCGTGATGCAGTTTTCCATATCGAGAACGCCATAAGCGACGGGCAGCAGTTAGAGCTTAAGGGAATGACGGACGAGCAGCAGCGTACATACTTAGAGAGTATCAGACGCACACGCTTTAAGACATTGATAATGACAGCGCATATAGACAAAGCGGTAGAAGAGATAGAGCGCCGCAGAGAGGCAGCAGGCAGAGGCGTAGAGTACAAGGCTTTTGAAATGTATTTCATGCAGGGTATGGACTATGCGGAAATTGCAGAGCAGCTGGACACAGGAAAGAATACACCGAGGCGCTGGATAACGGGTATCATAAATGAGCTGTCAGTATTATTGTGGGGCATTGATGAAGAGAGGGTAAAGTAAGTGTTTGAAAAAATAAAGGCATGGATAAAAAGAAAGCGGGAAACAGCGAGGGAACAGCAGGCGGCAGACAGGCTGATAAAGCATATAGAGCAGGCGTTAGGATTTGAGCTTTACGAGTGGCAGAGGTTATATATAATAACTGGGATATGGCAGCCGCCAGAGGGACGACTGCACGGAAGAACGACAGCATATATATTGCGGCTATTGTTAGACCAGAGTAAGCCACTACTGCTGTATGAGTTTTCACAAGTGGCAGCGTATGCAGATAACCCATTTATGGAGCGGCAATATCAGCCAGTACCCATGCAGTATGTAGGCTGGTTTAGGCATGAGATAAGGAGCATATACGAGCAGCTAAGAACAGCAGGCGTGCCAGTAAGAGAAATGATAACAGTACAGCAGCGGGTAATATCGTGGTAAAAACGTGGTGTTTACATGGGAAAACAAAAGAGATACAATGGTAGCATGAAATGAGTAGGCGATAGCTTAAGCCATGTGCGGCAGCAGTTGCCTACTCTTTTTCTATTCATTCTTTAGCCTCCACCCAGCGCATGAAACTTAGGGCGCTGGGGAATGAAGAAAGAGAGGGGACAGTATGAAAGCATGGGCTAAGAGTTTTTATTTATCGGCGGCGTGGGAACAAACCAGAGCCGCTTATTTAATGTCACAAGATTATATTTGTGAACGCTGCGGGCAGCCCGCAAAGATAGTGCATCATAAGCGCTGGCTTAACAGAGAGAACATAAACGACATAAGCGTTACGTTGTGCTGGGATAACTTAGAGGCGTTGTGCCAAGACTGCCACAACAAGGAACACCACAAACAGGAGAGGCATAAGCGGTATCGGTTCGACGAGAACGGCGGCATACTCCCCCCATATCAGAAAAATAATTAAAGGGGGCGAATACCGACGGGGATACCCTAAAATTACCCTACGGGCGTGCGCACGGGTGGTGTAGGGGGTGTGGTGCGGCGCAGGAATGGAAAGCGGGGTAAAGGAATGGCAACAAAGAAAGAGAAAACCAAAGAACAGAGGATAAAGACAGAAAAGACCAGACTTAAGGGAATTTTCAAGGACTTAGACGAAAACAAAAGAAAATTAGTAACGCCGCTGATAGAAAAGGCTGCATTTATGAGCATTGAGCTGGACGACTTGCAGGCGAAACTTGAAAAAGACGGCTGGACGAGTGAGTACCAGAACGGGCAGAACCAGTGGGGAACAAAGAAAAGCCCAGAGGCAGAAACCTACATAGCGCTTAGTAAGAACTATGCAGCAGTGATTAAGCAGCTTACGGAATTAGTACCAGCTGCGAAACGAAAGACAAGCAGGCTGGCGGCTTTGCGGGAAGAGTAAGCAATATTGCCGCCTTATCGAAATTATATCTATGAGTACCACGCAAAGATTACAAGCGGCGAAATCATAGCGGGAAAATGGATAAAGAAAATATACGAAATCATTATAAACGGGCTGCAAAAGCAGGAGTATTTTTTTAATGCAAAGGCTGCAAATAAGGCTATACGGTTCATAGAGAACTTTTGCCACCACAGCAAGGGGCGTAATGATTTAATCAAGTTGGAGCTATGGCAGAAAGCCATAGTTTCTGTTATTTTTGGCATACAGGACGCAGAAAAAATACGTATTTTCCGTGAAATTTTTATTGTAATTGGCAGAAAAAATGGAAAAAGTTTATTTGCATCTGCGATTATTGCATACATGGCGTACTTAGAGCCGGAGTACGGACAAGAAATATACTGCTTAGCGCCAAAATTAGACCAAGCAGCGCTGGTGTATGACGGATTTTATCAAATGGTACAGGCAGAGGACGAGTTAGCGGAGCTGGCAAAGAAACGGCGCAGCGATATTTATATTGCGGAGAGCAACACGGTAATAAAACCGATTGCTTTTAATGCCAAGAAGTCAGACGGATTTAACCCGCAGCTTGTGGTATGTGATGAAATGGCAGCATGGAGCGGGGACGCTGGACTAAAGCAGTATGAGGTTATGAAATCCGCTTTAGGTGCACGTACTCAACCTATGATATTGAGCATAAGCACTGCCGGATATATCAACGACAGTATTTATGATGAACTAATGAAACGTAGCACAAGTTTCTTGAAAGGAAACAGCAAAGAGCGCAGGCTATTACCATTCCTTTACATGATTGATGATGTGGAGAAGTGGAACGACATAGACGAACTGAAAAAGGCTAACCCTAACATGGGCGTATCCGTAAAAGAAAGTTTCTTTATGGACGAGATAGCCGTAGCAGAGGGCAGCTTAAGTAAAAAAGCAGAGTTCCTTACAAAGTATTGCAATATCAAGCAGAACAGCTCTATTGCATGGCTGGAATATCAGACAGTAGAGAACGCCGGAGTAGAAAAGACCTTAGAGGACTTTAGGGACTGCTACGCAGTGGGCGGTATTGACTTAAGCCAGACAACGGACTTAACGGCAGCCAGTGTGGTTATTCAGAAAGACGGCACACTGTATGCGTTTACGCAGTTCTTTATGCCACGGGGCAGGCTGGAATACTTACAGGCTACGGACGGCGTGCCGTATGACATATTTGTTAAAAAGGGGCTGATAACCTTAAGCGGCGAGAATTACGTAGACTACCACGACGTTTACGGCTGGTTTACTATGTTACTGGAAGATTACGGAATACGACCTTTAAAAATCGGCTACGACAGATACAGCGCCCAGTACCTTATTACCGATATGGCAAATTATGGTTTTCACATGGACGACGTTTACCAAGGCGAAAACCTTACACCAGTTATAAGGGAGTTTGAGGGCATCATAAAAGACGGCGATTTTAAGATAGCCGACAACAATTTACTAAAGACACATTTCTTAAATGTTGCGCTTAAGCACAACATGGAAACAAGAAAATTCAGACCTATAAAAATCGAGCAGTGGGCGCATATCGACGGCTTTGTATCTGTCATAGATGCAATGACCGTGCGGCAGAAATACTGGGAAGAGTGCGGCGAGCTGCTTAAAAATGCCGCATAGAAAGGAGAGTAAACGGCATGAAATTTTTAGATTATCTTTTTCATGGTAAAGAGCTGCGATATATCGACAGCTATTTTAAAATGCTGAACGGATACAGCCCGACGTTTACCAGTTATAACGGCGGCGTATATGAAATGGATTTAACCAGAACGGCAGTAAACAGCTTTGCGACACATTGCAGTAAACTTAAGCCGGAGATTGAGGGCAGCGCCCTTAAGTCACTGGAAAAGACACTACAGCATAAGCCCAACTATTTTATGGACACAACAAAATTTATTAAGCGTCTGGCAACGTATGTAGCGGTGGAACACACCGCTTTTATTATACCTATCGAGGACGAGTACGGGCGGCTTTGTGGCTGGTATCCATTGAGGGCGCAACGCTGCGAAGTCGTAGAGGCAGCAGGGCAGGTGTATTTACGGTATCTGTTTGCAAATGGCGAGCATGGAGCTATAGAGTTTGAACGTGTAGGCATTATGACAGATTTTGAATACACAGACGACCTTTTCGGAGAGGACAACAGAACACTTAAGCCAACAATGCAGCTGATACATACGCAAAACGAGGGAATTATAAACGCTGTCAAAAATTCTGCAAATATCCGCTTTCTGGCAAAAGTGGCAAATATGCTGAAACCAGAGGACATAAAGAAAGAGCGACAGCGTTTTACCGAGGATAACTTAACTGCCGACAACGATAGCGGCATGATAATTTATGATAACAAGTTTAGTGAGCTGAAACAGGTAGAGAGCAAACCATACACGCCAAACGCATTGCAGATGCAGAATATACAGGAAAATGTATGCACGCATTTTGGTACAAACATGGATATTTTACAAAATAAATTTGATGAAAATACGTGGAATGCTTACTACGAGGGGAAAATAGAACCGTTTGCAATACAGCTATCGCTTGTTATGACAAATATGAGTTTTACCGAGAGAGAAAGAGCTTGCGGTAATGCTATTTTCTTTTCAGCAAACCGCCTGCAATATGCCAGCAACGCAACAAAGCTAAGCGTAAGCACGCAGCTTTTTGACCGTGCATTACTAAACAGAAACGGCGTTATGGATATATGGAACATGGCACACGTTGAGGACGGGGAAAAGTATTATATCCGCAAAGAGTATACCGAGGTAAGCGAACTGCAAAACAGTAATGGAAAGCCACAGATAATTATACAGCAAGCGCCCATAGCAACAGGGCAGCAGGCAGAGCCGCAGCAGACACCGCCAGCGGCAGCAGGCGAACCAGCAGGCGGGCTGGGAGAGAAAGAGGGTGTAAATAATGCCGATTAAGAAAGAGCGGGAATATAGGGCGCTGGCAGCGCCATTGACAGCGCAGAGTGCAACGAAATTGATACAGACGGAGTATTACGTAGAGGGTTACGCCACTACGTTTGATACGCCGTATTTGCTGTATGAATTTGAGGACGGCACAAAGATTTACGAAAGAATAGACGCACACGCTTTAGACGGTGCAGACATGAGCGACGTTATCATGCAGTACGACCATGAGGGCAGGGTATTTGCCAGACAGTCAAATAAGACACTGATTTTACAGCCGGACTATAAAGGGCTTAAGGTGGCGGCTGATTTAGGCAAGACAGATTTAGCCCGTGGGCTATACCAAGACATAGAGGCAGGCATGATAAATAAAATGTCGTGGGCTTTTAGCGTAGCAGAGGAAAGCTACGACAGAGAAACACACACAAGGACGATTTTGAAAATCAAGAAAGTTTATGATGTATCAGCCGTGAGCATTCCAGCAAACGGCGATACTGAAATAAGCGCCCGTGCTTTTGCGAGTAGGAGTTACGAGCAGGAGAGGCAGGAGCTGCTTAAGAGGCGGGCAGCAATACTAAAGATTAGAGCGAGCTTATAAAATCCAAGACAAGAAAGGAAACATAACAATGAGATTAAAAGAAATCGAGGAAAGATTAGCACAGATTAAGGCAGAGCTTACCACAAGAGCGGCAGAGCTGAAAGAAGAGGAAATCACAGCACTTGAAAAAGAAGTAACTGCATTGCAGGAAGAAAGAGCGGCGATTACAGCGGCAGCAGAAAAGCGCAGCGCCTTACTTGCGAGAATTGCAGCAGGCGAGAATGTAGACGACGGAAACGGCGGCGAGGGACAGCAGAGAGTGCTTAGAAATTTCAAGGGCGCAGCAGGAGAGGGCGATAACGACGACAAGTACGGCAGTATGGAATACAGAAAAGCATTTATGAAATACGTGTGCAGAGGCGAGGCGCTGCCGAAAGAGTACAGAGCAGATGCAGTAAGCAAAAGCACGGACGTAGGCGCAGTTATTCCTACCACAGTGCTTAACCAGATTGTAGAAAAGCTGGAAAGCACAGGTATGATTTTAGCCCTTGTAACCAGAACTGCATACAAGGGCGGCGTTTCTATCCCCGTATCTACTGTAAAGCCTACTGCAACATGGGTAAATGAGGGAGCAGGCAGCGACAAGCAGAAAAAGAATATTGCAAAAGACGGAATGATTACTTTTGCATACCATAAGCTGCGCTGTGCAGTAGCCGTATCTCTGGAAGTAGATACAATGGCAATCAGCGCTTTTGAAACACTGCTTATTAACAATATTGTTGAGGCAATGACAAAAGCGTTAGAGCAGGCAATCATTGACGGAAACGGAACAGGAAAACCGAAAGGAATTTTAGCAGAGACACCAGCCGACGGGCAGACAATCGAGAGCGCCGCACCGTCTTACAGTGATTTGATTAAGGCAGAGGGTGCTTTACCTATGGCTTATGAAAATGGCGCTGTGTGGTGCATGAGTAAAAAGACCTTTATGGAGTATGTAGGCATGACAGATAAGAACGGGCAGCCTATCGCAAAAGTGAACTATGGAACATCTGGAAAGCCGGAGAGAACGCTTTTAGGCAGAACAGTTGTACTCTGCGATTACGTAGCAAGCTACAGCGCAGCACTTGCGAAAGATACAATTTTTGCATTCCTTTTCAATTTCAAGGACTACGTGCTTAATACAAACTACTCTATGGGCGTAAAGAAGTATGAGGACAACGACACAGACGACCAGATTACAAAGGGCATTATGCTTGTAGACGGTAAGGTAGTAGACAAAAACAGCCTTGTAGTTGTAAAGAAAATCGAGGCAGTGTAATTAACAAGGCAGCTGGTGTATAAACACTGGCTGCCAGAAAGCGAGGTAGACCATGAAAGGGTATTTAGACGCTAAAGAACTGGAAAGCTACAAGAAAGAAGATTTGCAGGAACTGGCAAAGCAGCTGGGTGTAGATGCAGAGGGAACAAAGAAAGAAATTGCTACACGCTGCGCAGCGGTTGAGGTAGACATACCGGACGAAAGCGAGCTTACAGAAGAGGATAAAAGAGCAGCGGAAGAGGCGGCAGCAGAGGCAGCAGCGAAAGCCGAAGAGGAAGAGGCAGCCACAGAGCTTGTAAAAGTAAAAGCACAGCGCCGTTTCCTTGACAAGGAATTAAACCAGATTAAGGATACTGGGGACGAATACGCAGTAAGCAGAGAACGTGCAGCAGTTCTGGAAGAGGCAGGCGTAGCAGCAGTAATAGAAGAGTAAGAAAGAGGGTGCAGGCTATGGCAGCAGATACCACAACATTAACCGAGAAAATGCGGGCGGCGCTGCGTATCAGCAGCACCAGTGAGAAAATCACAGAGGAAATAAACGACTGTATAGCTGCCTGCAAAGCTGATATGAAAAACGACGGCGTAAAAGTGATAAAAGAGACAGACGGGTTGATTATCAGAGCAATTACACTGTATTGCAAGGCAGAGTTTGGTTTTAACAATGCTGCGGAACAATTTAGAAAGTCATACGACGCACTTAAAATGCGCTTATCTTTATCAGCAGAATACAACACAGCGCCGTAAGTGTCCGAAACGGACACCAACAGCACAGAAAGTGGGGTGTAAAGCGGTGGAGTGGCTGGACGAATTAACACTTATTGCAGAAACAACAGCAGAAAACAGGGTAAATAAAAACGGCTTTGCAGTAAAGCCGGAAGAAAGCACCCGCACTGTATTCTGTAACAAAAAATCAGTAGGGTACAGTGAATATTTTAAGAGCCAGCAGACAGGAAAACTGGTAGAGGCAAAGTACGAGGTACACAAGGCAGATTATGGCGGCGAGGACGTAGTAGAAGTAAACGGGCGGCGCTATTTTGTACTTAAGACCTACGATACAGGAACAGACACCATAGAGCTTACGCTTACAGATTTACGCCACAGAAACGAGGTGTAAGCATGGGAGAGTTTAACACAGTCGGGCTGGAAGATATTATAGACGCTTTCAGCCGGAGAGAGGCGGCTACAGTTGAGGCAGTCCCCAAAATGCTTAAAGCCGGTGCTGATGTGCTGATAGAGGCACAGAGAGCAGAGGCACAGGCAATGGGACTGAATGAAACGGGCGGTTTTATCAATTCCATAAAAGCTACGGGCGTAAAGGGCGACGATACGGAGAAATACGTAGAGATATACCCACAGGGACGGGCAAAGCATGGAAACGACAGAAAAGGAGATAAAAGCAAGGTGCGCTATGCAACAATCGGCTTTGTGGCAGAGTACGGCACAAGTAGCCACGCTGCACGCCCTTATATGACAGTGGCAAACGAAAAGGCGCACGAAAAGGTAGTAGAGGCACAGCGCAGTATATGGGAGAGTGAAACAGGCGAATGAGTATACAGGAGATTTTAGAAAGCGCAGGGTTGCCAGCCCAGAGAGGCGTTTACACTGGACGGGATAAGCCAGACGCATATTATACGTTTCTGCGGCTGCTGGGTACGCCTGCGGTAAATGCAGACGACGAAGAGAAAGAGCGCAGGGAAATGTATAGAGTTACGCTTTTCCATAAGGGCGATTTTGAGGCGCAGCTTGATAAGACAAAAGAGGTATTGAAAGCAGCAGGCGTTTATATCAACAGCATAGACGCAGAAAGCTACGAAACAGAAACGGGGTACTGGTTAGTGCCTATCACAGTCGAGATTTTGAAAGAGGAGTGATTAAACAATGACACTGGGACTGAAAGATTTATATTACGCCGTATGCACAGAGGCAGACGGAGCAGAGAGCTACGGGACACCTAAGAAAATGGCAGAGGCAATGAGCGCCGATTTATCCGTAAAGACAGCAGACGGCAGCTTGTATGCAGACGACACATTAAGCGAGAGCGTCACGGAGTTTGCAAGCGGAACGCTTAAGCTGGGAATTAAAGACCTTACGCCGGAAGTGCTGGCAGAGCTGCTGGGACAGGCAGTAGATAAGAACAGCGTAGTATGGGCGGGAAAAGAGGACGAGCCGCCGTATGTTGCTGTAGGGTTCAGAGCTAAGAAAACGGGTGGTAAATACCGTTACGTATGGCTGCTTAAAGCAAAATTTAAAGTACCGTCTGAAAAGTACGAAACAAAGGGCGAGAGTATCAAATTTAACACGCCGGACATTGAGGCATCTTTTACAACAAGAAAGAAAGATAACTTGTGGAAAGCAGACTTTGTGGGAACAGAGGAAAGCGCAGCGGCTAAAACGTGGTTTACAGCAGTGCCGGAAAAGGCAGCAGCAATGGAAAGTGTATAAAACAGGAAAGGAGATAGGCGTAGCATGGGCTGCGCCTTAATTTTATATCATGGGAGCATTAAAGAGCGGGGCTTTTCCCGTAGAGCTGAACGGCAAAGAATATGGTTTACTTTTTTCGCTGAACGCATTAGACGAAGTACAGGAAAAGTTTGGGGGCTACGACAAATTAAGTGAGGTATTCAATAAAGATAACCCAAACCTTTTTAAAGATACAAGGTGGTTACTTACGCTGCTTATTAACGAGGCACTTTTAGCAGAGGACGAAAACGCCCAACTGCTTGAAGAGAAGAGGGTAGGCAGACTGATACACGCAGGAAATTTGCAGGAAGTACAGAACGCTATTTTTAAATCGTTCTACAGAGGAACTGCGGGAGACAACAGCGACACAGAGAACGAAAACGACGGAGAAGAAACAACAGAAGAGGGAAACAGGGCAGCCGTGCAGGAAAATTAGATACTGCACGGCTTTTGTATATTGCAGTAGTGCTTTTGAGATACAGGGAACGTGAGGCGTGGAGAAAAACACCATACCAGATAACGACACTGTTTAAATATCACAAGGAATATAACCCGCACATTTTCCGACAGGAACAGGCGGGGACACCAGCAGCCACAGAAAACATGGACGATATAGACATAGCGTTAGGGGGCTTTTAATTATGGCAGATAAGACGCAGAACGTCAAAACAAGGTTAAGTTTTGACGGAGAGGCAGAGTATAAAGCAGCCTGCAAGGAAATTAACAGCACCCTTAAAGTGCTTAATTCTGAAATGAAACTTGTAACGGCTGAATATAAGGACAATGCAAGCAGCGTAGATGCGCTGAAAGCAAAGCAGACGGTACTACAGAAAACATACGACGAGCAGGCAAAAAAGGTAAAAGAAACCGAGGCGGCTTTAGAAAAATGTCGCAAGGCAACAGGAGACAATAGCGAAGAAAGTAAAAAACTTGAAACCCAGTTAAATTACCAGAAAGCAGCGCTTGTAAAGACAGAGCAGGAATTAGGCAAAACGACTGACGAAATGGAAAAAGCAGAAAAAGCCGCTGACGAAATGGGAAAGGAAATAAAAGACAGCGGGGAACAGGCAGACGACGCAAAGGGGAAATTTTCTGGATTTACAAGCGTGCTAAGTGGAATGGGTACAGCGCTTAAAGCAGCAGCAGCGGCGACGGCGGCAGCAGTTGCGGGAGCGGCAACAGCCATAGGAGCGCTTACCACAAAAGCGATAGAGGGATACGCAGCACAGGAACAGCTTGTAGGCGGTGTAGAAACTCTTTTCAAAACGTCGTCTGATACGGTTGTTGGTTATGCAAACGACGCATATAAAACAGCCGGAATGTCTGCAAATGAGTACATGGAAACAGTTACCAGCTTTTCAGCGTCGCTGCTTGCCAGCATGAATAATGACACGGCAGCGGCAGCAGAAAAGGCAAACGTGGCAATTACGGATATGTCAGACAATGCAAATAAAATGGGTACTGATATATCGCTTATACAGAACGCCTATAACGGTTTTGCAAAGCAGAATTATACCATGCTGGATAACTTAAAACTGGGATATGGCGGTACAAAAGAGGAAATGCAGCGACTGCTTGATGATGCAAGCAAGCTATCCGGCATTAAGTATGATATTTCATCATATTCAGACGTTGTAGACGCTATTCACGTCGTACAGACGGAAATGGGCATAACAGGGACAACGGCAAAAGAGGCAAGTACAACAATAGAGGGTTCGGTTAGTTCTATGAGTTCAGCGTGGGACAACTGGGTAGCTGGAATGGCAGACAGCGAGGCGAATTTTTCACAGCTTACAAGCAATCTGGTAGACAGTATTGTAACAGTGGTAGGGAATATAGCACCGAGGGTAATAGAAACAGTGCCGAGGCTGGTAAGCGGACTGGGAGAAATCGTAGAGCAGCTTGCAACGTATATACCACAGGTTATACAGGAGTTATTACCGCCTTTAATGAGCGGCGTACAGGACTTGCTTAATACGCTGGTTGGAATGCTGCCGGAAATGATAAGCATAATCGGGCAGATTATACCGACAATCATAGATACGCTGCTTACTATATTACCGCAGCTTTTAGAGGCAGGCGTACAGATTATTACGGAATTGGCGCAAGGTATCGCACAAGCGTTACCTACATTGCTGCCAACAATCGTAACGGTGGTTACGAACATTGTAACCATGCTGATAGAAAATATACCGTTGCTGATTACAGCAGCATTACAGTTGCTTACGGGGCTGGCACAGGGGCTGGTAGCAGCGCTGCCCGTACTGATTGAGGCACTGCCGGAAATCATAACGGCTATCATAAATGCACTGGTTGAGGGCATACCGCTTATTATCGAAAGTGCGGGCGATATTATAGTCGCATTGATTGACGGCATCATAGATGCAATACCGCTTTTAATCGCAGCCATACCGCAGATTATAGCAGCCATTGTAACAGGACTGATTACGGGGCTGCCTAAGATTTTGACGGCGGCAGGCAAGCTGGTAACGACAATCATAAATAAAATAAAAGAGCTACCTACTCTGATACCGCAGGCAATCGCTGCGGGCGTTGAGAAAATAGCAGAGTGGGGCGCAAATATGCAGGAAAAAGGCGGCACAGTTATAACAGATTTTGTAACGAAAGTTATAGATATTGTTAAGGAGCTGCCGCAGAAAATCTGGAACAGTATAGTAAGCGCAGTAACCAGAGTGGCTACGTGGGGCGCAAATATGCAGACCAAAGCCAAAGAAGTAATGAACACAATGCTTACGAACATTGTAACGATTGTGAAAGAAACGCCTGCTAAAATCTGGAACAGTATAGTAGGAGCAATAACCAGAGTGGCTACGTGGGGTAACAATATGCTTACGAAAGCCAAAGAGGTAATGAACGCCATGGTAACAGGCGTTATTACGATTGTTAAGGAACTGCCGCAGAAAATCTGGAACAGCATAGTAGGGGCAGTTACCAAAGTGGCTACGTGGGGTAACAATATGCTTACGAAAGCCAAAGAGGTAATGAATGCCATGGTAACGGGCATTGTTACGATTGTTAAGGAAATACCGCAAAAGATTTATAACAGCATTTCTGGTGCAATTACCAAAGTGGCTACATGGGGTACAGAAGTAAAGAACAAAGCCGTAGAGGGCATGAAAAATGTAATTACTGGAATAACAGACGTATTTAAGGATATTGGCAGTACGCTTGCAGGGTTCGGTAAAAACATGGTAGAGGGCATCTGGAACGGCATAAGCGGCGCTACGAGGTGGATAAAAGACAAAATAAGCGACTGGGTAGGCAATGTTACCGACTTCCTTAAGGATTTATTTGGAATTGCCAGCCCGTCTAAGCTGATGCGTGACGAAATCGGCGTATATCTGGCGCAGGGTATCGGCGTTGGCTTTTCTAATGAAATCGGCGGCGTTAAGAAAATGATTGAGGACAGCGTACCGCAGGAGTTTGACGTAGACGCAAAGGTAAATGTAGGCAATGAATTTAAGTATGATAACGACGACAAAAAGCCAAAGCCGAGAGGCGGCGGCAGTGCAGCAGGCGGCGTAGTTGTAAATCAGTATATTTATGCGAATACCACGGACTATGCAAAACAGCAGAAAGAGGCAGCCCGACAGTTCAGAATGATAGCAAGGACGGTGTAACACATGGAAAATGAAAAACTGACTTACATAAATTCAAGGGGCGAGCGGTTAGAGCTGGGAGTAGACAGCGTATACCATTGCAATATAAGTAAAGACGTAGAGGGCATTTCCGGCGTTACGAGCGTCATTTACAGCACAAACAGCATGGGACAGCACGGCGACACCTACGTAGGGCAGCGTATAGAGGCGAGGGACATAGACGTAGTGGGACATATCAACACACGGGACAAGGCGCAGGCATTGGAACTGCGCCGCCGTATGCTTAAGATATTTAACCCAGAGCTTAGCGCTACGCTGGTGTATGAGTACGACGGCTTTAAGCGTGTGATTGATTGCAGGGCGTATGGAGAGCCTAAGATACTAAAGAAAGAGGTACTTTATGAGTTTGATTTACAAATAGAGTGCCTTAACCCGTTCTGGCGGGAAGAGGAAGAAACAAAAGAGGATATAGCAAGCTGGGTGGCTGCGTGGCATTTCCCTTGCGTTATCGAAAAGGACAGCACAAAGAGCATGATATACGGATACCGAGCGGAAAGCGTAATAGTGGACTGCTACAACGAGGGCGACGTATCAACAGGAATGAGGATAAGGTTTACAGCACTGGGGACAGTTTCAAACCCGATACTGCTTAATGTGGATACCGAGGAATTTATACAGATTAACGCCACTATGAAAACGGGCGACGTGATAGAGATTAACACGAAGTACGGCAGCAAGGGCGCTAAGCTGATAAGGGACGGCGTAGAAACCGACTATTTCCGCTACATTGATGTAGACAGTACATTTATGCAGCTTGCCATAGGCGACAATATGTTTAGGTATGATGCAGCCAGCGGCGTAAATTCTCTGGAAGTATCCATATTCTACAGCAAGGAATTTTTAGGAGTGTGACGGTATGGAGCTTAGAGTATTCGACAAGACAGTACAGCCGCTGGGAGCTATAGACGAGCTGGCAAGCCTGCTATGGCATACAAAGTATTTTGACGTAGGAACTTTTAGCCTGCTTGCGCCGATTACGGACAATAACAGCCGTTTGCTGGTAGAGGGTAACTTAATAACCAAGCACGACGGAAAAAAGGAAGTAAAGACCGCCGACGGCGGCGTATGGCGCAGGGCAGCGCAGATAACCTACGTACACATTACCAAAGACGAGAACGGCTTAGAGCAGTTAGAGGCACAAGGCTATATGCTTAGCTGGTGGCTTAATAAGCGCTGCATTTATCCGCAGATTGTGGCGACAGGTACAAACCAGTATCTTATAAACCTTATGGTAAAGAACAACTGCGGCAGCGCAGCAGGAACAAAGCGGCGTTTTCCATTGCTTACATTTCTGGCGCAGGAAACCATAGACGGCGTGGCGGTTGAATATGCAAACGAGGTATACGCACAACTGGGGCAGGAAGTAAAGGCAAGGGCGCAGGCTGGAAAGCTGGGCTATGACATTCTGCTTAACGAAAGAGAGAGACTGTTTGGCTTTTATCTGTATAAGGGCAATGACCTTACAGCTACAAATACCGAGGGTAACACACCCTGCATATTTTCAAGAGATTTTGATAATGTCAACGAGCAGGAATATACAGCCAGTATAGAGAACTGCGGAAACTTTATTTATGTGCAGGGAGCAGCTGACGACGACGGCAGCCAGCCAGTAACCACAGTGGACGGCGAGGGCGCAACGGGGCTGGATTTAGTAGAGGTATTCTGCGACGCTACGGACATTGCCAGAAAGTACCAGCAGGGGGAAACAGAGGTAACAATACCGCTGAATACCTATATTGCAATGCTGAAAACAAGAGGCGGCGCAAAGTTGGAAAACTACGGCAAGAACATAAATTTTGTAAGTACCATAAATACAAATTCAAACTTGAAATTCAAGGCTGATTTTGATTTAGGCGACCGTATTACTTGCAAAGAAACCAAGTGGGGCATACAGATAGATGCACGCATTACAGAAGTAACAGAAACATACCAGAAAGGCGAGGAAACCATAGAGGCGACCTTTGGCGACAGCCTGCCAACGCTGGTAGACCAGATTAGGAAAGTGAGGTAGCAGAAATGGCAAACAGCTTACCGTTTAATGCCGTGGCAGTAGACGGAGAGTACGACAGGGTATATAAAGCCGAGGATTGGGCGTGGTACTTTGCTACTTTCATTGCAAACGGCATTTTTCCAAAGCCGAGCGACGGGCTACAGGTAGTAGCTTACAGCGGCATGGAAATAAGAGTAAATGCAGGCTATGCCTTTATAAACGGCTACGCCTTTAGAAATCCTGCAACGCTTAGCGTAACACTGGATACGGCAGAGGGAGCGCTTAACAGGGTGGACAGGGTAGTAGTTCGCTGGGATTTGCCGCAAAGAGATATGTATATTGCGGTGCTGAAAGGCACACCGTCTGCAAAGCCGACAGCAACGGCAGTAACACGCACTACGGAAATATGGGAGCTTGCGCTTGCAGATATTTACGTAGGCAAGGGCGTAACAAGGATACAGACGCAGAACATCACAGACCAGCGGTTTAATAGCGCAGTCTGCGGCATTGTAACAGGAACGGTGGAAGAGATAGACGCAAGCGTGCTTACAAAGCAGTTTACGGACTTTTTCAACACCTACAGCGCAGCCGTGCTGGACGAGTTCAGCGCATATAAGCAGAGTATGGAAAAGTACCTTACAGAGATTGCGGGCGTATATGACAGCTACGTAAGCAAGACAGAGGGCTTATTTGCGCAGTATGAGAGCCAGTTTAACGAAAGATACAGCAGTTTTGAAAGCACGCTTGACAACTGGGACAAGGAACTTTTAAGCGCCTATACAGAATTTATGGCAAAAATTAAGCTATTCCAGTCGGACGCTGAAAACGAATTTAACACATGGTTTGAGAGTATCAAGGACAAACTGGGCGAGGACATAGCAGGCAGCCTGCAACTGCAAATTGAAGAGCTGGCAGCAGCCATGCAGGAAGTGAAAAAGCAGGCAGAGGCGGGCACGAAAGAAACCAAAGAGGCAATAGCAGCGCTGGACGAGCGACTTAAGAGAGTAGAAAGCGGCTGGGGCATTGACTATAAGCATGATGCTGTACTGGGATTGTGTTACATGGGTGCAGCATACATGAGCCAGCATTACGAAAGAACAGTAGAAACGGCAGTGTTAGGGGCTACCTACGTGGGTAATTCCTATCTTGCAAATACATTTTAGAAAGGCGGCAGACCATGAAAGGATTTCCTAAAGTATTAAAGACAAAAGAGGATTATTACAACTGCCTTGCTATGGTAGCAAGCGGAGAACTGGCGGCAGCAGATTTGCTGGCGAAAATCGAGAGCGCAGAGAACCAGCGTTATATTGAGTGCGGCGTAGCAGCTGTCGAGGAAGAGAAAAAGGCGGTTACGGTATATTACTGCGACGAGGCAGCGGTAGGTATGAAATTTGTAGCGGGCGACGTATCCGGCACGGTGCAGGGAGTAACACATATCCAGACTGACGAGGCAGCGGCAGCAGGAGAGGCGGGAAACGACAGAACAGCCCTTACACTTTCAAAAGCGGTAAAAGCGGGCTGCAAGGTAATTGCGCTGGAACGCACAGACACCGTGGCAGGAATGACAACAGACGACATTGCAGCACTGAAAGGAGTATTAAAGCAGTATGAGTAGATTATTAGTGGACGACGTTACAAAGACCGACGCAAGGGCGCTTTTGAACGTAAATAAAATGGCTACAATCAGCGATATTGTAGCACCGAGCAATGAGTACATTTACGCCAGCGGAGCAAATGAGCTGACCGTAGTAGAGGGTTGCGTAATTGCCGTGGGCGGCGCTGGAATTTTCAAGACAGCAAATACAATTCTTACGGCTGCTAATCTGGACGCAGGCAGCGCTTTTGCGGTAGGTAAGGACTATTACGTATATATCTGTGACAGCAGAATTGACAGCGCAGACGAGAAATACGTAATTTCCCTTAATTCTACATACCCGACAGGCTGGAACGCTACAAACAGCCGTAAAATCGGCGGCTTTCATTATGGACGCTGCCGCAAGGTGGACAGCAATTTACAGCCGCTTAATGGCAGCAGTGTTATTTTTGGCACAGGCTGGGAAAGTGCAGTAAGCAACGGCATTGTACCACGTTCTGTATGGACACTGGGACACCGCCCGAAATGCAGCCCAGAGGGTATGGTATATTTAGGCGGCGGCACATGGGTAGATATTTACCTTAATTCTGACGACGGGGCAAAGGGCTTGAAATCAGAGTACGGCTGCGCACCTATGACGGGTACAGAAAGCATGAACTGGTACAACTTTGTAGAACGTCTGGCAAAGAGCGGTAAGCGTCTGCCGAACTATGCGGAATTTTGCGCTTATGCTTTTGGTAGCCCTGCCGGACTGGATAACGCAAATACAAACGCATGGAGCGCCACCAGCAACACAGGTAGGGGCGTAACAGGCAGTGTGGTAAATGCCGTTTCTTCCGTGGGTGTTGTAGATGCCGTGGGGCGTGTCTGGGAGTGGCTGGACGAGCTTATTACAAGAGCGGAACACGCCACAAATGCAGACTACCACGCAAGCGTAGCGTGGGACTGGGACAAGAAAAGCCCATTGAACACAGGCGAGAAGTCTTACGACGTTGGTAACATTTACCAGTATTACGCATATTCTCTGGCGGCGCTGATAGCGGGCGGCCGCTGGAACGGTGGGGCGAATTGCGGCGCTCGTGCCGTGATTTGCAGCAATTACCCGTGGAATGTCACTGCGAGCGTTGGCGCTCGTGGGGCGTGTGACTCTCTGTAGACGGCGGGCGAAAGCCCAGCCGGATAAACGGGGGTAAGGCATGGACATACAGACAAAAACAGATATTATACACCAGAAAATATACGATTTTCTGCTATATATTTACCCTCTGCTTACGAAGTACCCAAAGTATGAGAAATTCAGCTTACAGACGGCGACAAGAAACGCAATTCTTGAAATGCTGCAAGAGGTTATAAAGTGGGATAAGACGGCAACGAAAAGCCACTTATACACGGTAGATACGGCATTGCAGGAAAGTAAAGAATTGCTGCGGCTGGCGCATGACTTGAAGTATAGCGCTATGAACGCACGGCACTACGGCGAGAGCTGCCGCAAGCTGAAAGAAATAGGCGGTATGCTGGGCGAACTGATAGAAGAGGTAAAGACCAAAAAATAGCAGGATATGGGGCAGCTGCTTACTTACAGCCTCTGGCGGCGCTGATAGCGGGCGGCAACTGGAACAATGGGGCGAATTGCGGCGCTCGTGCCGTGAATTGCAACAATTACCCGTGGAATGTCAATACGAACATTGGCGCTCGTGGGGCGTGTGACTTAGTGAGAACATTACAGGCACAGAGTTCTACGGAATACTGGCAAGGACTTAGAAAGGGATAAGACCGAGTGTTTAATATCCTATAGTCAGAGTGGCTGTCCCGCCGTGAGGCAAAGAGAAAAAATACGGCTGCTGGTTAGTAGCTACGGCGAAAGGCAGGAGCTTAATACTTGAAGAGAGTAGGATACATTACCGATAAGGACGGGCGGCGCATTACGCTTTTAGAGGCTATGGGCGACTATGGAAACGTACAGAAAGCCTATAACAAAGCCAGAAAGTGTAAACGCCACAGAAAAGACGTACTGATTTTTACGAAAGACAAAGAGGAAAACTTAGACAAGGTGCGGGAAGATATTATAAACCTTGCCTATGAGCCGAGCAAATACCATTACTTTAAGGTGTACGAACCGAAAGAGCGGCAGATAATGGCGCTGCCGTTCTATGACAGGGTGGTACAGCACGCCATAAACAACGTGTTAGAGCCTATATTTGATAAGCGGTTTATATCGCAGTCTTACGCCTGCCGGAAAGGTAAAGGTATGCACGCTGCGTCTGATACGCTAAAAGAGTGGCTATATGAGTGGAACAAATACCACCAAGACCAGCCGCTTTATGCTATCAAGGCAGATATACACCACTATTTCCAGAGCATAGACCATGCGGTATTAAAAACTGAAATACGTAAGGTTATAAAAGACGCTGGGGTACTGGCATTGCTGGACAGGATAATAGACCACAACGGCAATATGCCGGACGGCGTAGGGATACCAGTAGGAAACCTTACCAGTCAGTTATTTGCAAATATCTATCTGGACGCATTAGACCAGTTTATTAAGCATGAGCTGGGCGTAGAGGCGTACATACGATATATGGACGACTTTGTAATATTAAGCCCAGACAAGGAACAGCTGCGCAGCTGGCTTGCACGGATAGAGCAATTCTTACGGGAAGAGCTTAAGTTAGAGTTTAACCCGAAAACTACCATACTGGCAGCAAAGAACGGTATAGACTTTGTAGGCTACAAACACAGGGCAACGCACAGGAAAGTACGAAAGGACAGCATAAAGCGCATAAAGCGTACTATCAAGAAGTGCGAGAGCGGGAAAATCACAAAAGAGCAGTTACAAAAGAGCATACAGAGCTGGACGGGACACGCAGGACACGCCGACAGCTACAACCTACGAAAGAAAATAGAAACGCTGGCAGAGGCAGCCATAGAAAAGGCTGCTTAAGCGGCAGAATGCAGGAGCGAGTACATGAGTAGCAATTTACTAAGGGTAGTACAAGAACAACAGGAAACCATAGAAAAGCAAAGCAGGCTTATTGCTGATTTAATAGCCACTCTGGAAAGCTGGGAGCAGACAGCGGGCTACGACGGCGCAGAGCTGAAAGAGCGGGCAAAAGATTTGCAATTAAGAGAAAGGCAGGATTTATGAACATGACTATTACAGAATTTATTGAGGCGGCGGCACATAACAAAATTATCCAGCTGGTAGTATTGGCGATTGTGTGCGACACGGTTTTTGGCGTGCTGCGTGCAATCAAAGAGAAGAAATTTAACAGCTGCGCAGGCATTGACGGAGCTATCAGAAAAGTAGGTATGCTTATTTCTCTGGTATTCATGCTGGCAATCGACGTACTGATTAAGATTAACTTAATCGGATTTATACCGGAGCAGGCACGTACATATTTAGGGCTTGACACCGTGGGCGTGGCTGAATTTTTCGCATTGCTTTACATTGCCTATGAGGTAGTAAGTATTTTTAAGAATATGGCATTATGCGGGCTGCCCGTAAAAAAGGTATGGGAAAAGGTGCGGGAGTTTCTGGCAAAGTATACGGACGAGTTGCCGGACACAGACGAACTGGACGGGGACAGCACCACAGGCAACGTAGAGGAACACAGAACACAGGAGAGATAAGAATAATAAGGACATAGCGGCAAAGAGCGCTTGCGGGACACCGCAGGCGCTTATTTTGTATGCGGAAAGGCAGGAAATATGAACATTAACAGAAAGATAAGTAAGTACAATTTCAATAAGGGCAGCGTTTCCAGAATTAAGTATATTGTTATCCATTATGTAGGCGCACTGGGCGGCGCAGAGGACAACTGCCGATATTATGGTGGCGGCAATAGAAATGCGTCGGCGCATTACTTTGTAGGATTTAACGGCGAGGTATGGCAGTGCGTAGAGGACGCTAATATAGCGTGGCATTGCGGAGCGTCGAGCTATAAGCACGCAGAGTGCCGAAACGCTAATAGTATCGGTATTGAAATGTGCGTAAGGAAGAAAAACACAAAGAGCATGGGCGCAACAGATAAAGACTGGTATTTTGAGGACGCAACAGTAGAGGCAGCGGCAGAGCTTACCCGTTACCTTATGAATAAATACGGCGTGCCTGCATCTCATGTAATCAGACATTACGACGTAACGGGCAAGATTTGCCCTAACCCGTATGTATATAACACCAGCGCCCACACATGGGACGAGTTTAAGCGTAAAATCAGCGGACAGGCAGAAACACCGCAGGGCGGCAATGAAAAAACAATCTGGAATTTTCTTACAGGAAAGGGCTTAAATGCTTATGCTGTGGCTGGTATTATGGGTAATCTGTATGCTGAAAGCGGGCTTATGCCGAACAACTTACAGAACACCTATAACAATAAGCTGGGTAAGACGGACGCAGAATATACAGCAGCGGTGGATAATGGCAGCTATGGCAATTTTGTAAAGGACAGTGCAGGCTATGGGCTGGCGCAGTGGACGTATTGGAGCAGAAAACAGGCGCTGCTTAATCATGCAAAACAGGCGGGTGTATCCATTGCAGACCTTAATATGCAGCTGGGCTTTTTATGGGAAGAATTGCAGGGATACACAGCAGTAATGGACGCACTGAAAAAGGCGGGCAGCGTGCGTGCTGCATCTGATGCCGTGCTTACTGGATATGAAAAGCCAGCAGACCAGAGCGAAACAGTAAAGAAAAAGCGTGCAGAGTACGGCGAGGGATACTATAAAAAGTATGCAGCAGGAAACGGTACAAAGTATTACAGAGTGCGCAAGAGCTGGACGGACGCAGCAAGCCAGCTGGGGGCGTTTACGTCGCTGGAAAATGCAAAGAGCGCTTGCAAGGCGGGCTATACTGTATATGATGATAACGGCAAGGCGGTATATACCGCAGCAGGGCAGCAGGCAAGCGCAGGCGTTCCGTTTAGCGTACAGGTAGATATTTTAGACCTTAATATCAGAACAGGAGCAGGCACGAACTATGCAAAGACGGGAGAAACCACAGGAAAGGGAGTATTTACCATTGTGGAAGTGAAAGCCGGACAGGGTGCAAGCGTTGGCTGGGGACGCTTGAAGAGTGGCGCAGGCTGGATTAGCTTAGATTATGCCACAAGATTAGCTTAAGTTTTTGAGGGCGGGCGGTTCGCTGTCTGCCCTCTATTTTTTTGCAATTTTATAGGATTTTCTGCATAAAAGCGTTGACAATATACCAAAGTTGGTATATAATAAAATCATGGAAAGGAGATAAGAACAAATAAGAGGCAAAGCCACTGGAAAGGAGAAACGGCACAATGGGTAAGAAAAAGAAACAAAAGAAAAAGCCTATCGAATGGCGAGACCTGACAATCAACGCATTGATAGACTTAATCATAGGCATAATACTTATCATAATCGGTAAGTACATAGGTTAGGGCGAAAGCCATAACCGACAGGCGGGCGATAAGCCCGCCGCCTATAAAAAATATAACACAAACCCACAGCCGAGTAAAGAGTATGCTTTTGAAATTAGGAGTATTTTTAGTAGTAGTAGGACTGGTAAAGCTGATTATTGCTTTCGTTTTGAGAGCAAAGGAAAAGAGAGGTAAGGCATGAACTTAGGCGAGAACATAAGGAAAGCACGAAAAGTGGCGGGCGTTTCACAGTCAGAACTTGCGGAACGCCTGCAAGTCCACCAGAAAGATATAAGCAGGTGGGAGAATGGGGCGCACGCACCGACAATAGAAATGTTTGCGAAAATATGCAGAGAGCTTAACGCCTCTGCTGATGAAATTTTAGAATTGAAGTAGATACGAAAGCGAGGGCTTACTATGACAAAGAAAAAGGTAATTTTAGTGGCAGCGGCTGCATTATTTGCAGTAAGCGGTTTAACGGCGCTGCCGTCTGGAAATATAACAGGTGGGGCGGGCTGCATTGTGGTTGCGGCAGTATGCGCCTATTTTGGACTGAAAAAGAAAAGCGCAGGAAAAGAGAACGGAAACAGAACGCCAGCGCCTGCCGCCGCATCTGGTAGCAGGGTTTTAGATACAATCAGAACGAAAGTAGTAGGCGTGACGTTCAATAATGAGGACGGAGAAAACAGGCAGGATATTTTAAGCAGAATGTCCGGCAGTGAAGATATTACAGTAGAAAAGTACACATACAACGGAGAGCCTGCCGCATACGTAAAGTGGGGCGATAAGGTAATAGGCAATCTATCGGCAGAGCTGGCGGGGGACTTAGCGAGAAAGTACCCGAAAGCCCGCTACACCGCAGAAATACTGGAAATTTCTGGGGGGGGTACAGACGTTCGGGTGCAATATAGAGCTTGACGTAATCGAGGACGCAACGCCCAGCGTAAGCCAGCATACGGGAGAAACTACAGTATATGTAGACCGTAGCAACAAAAAATACCATAGTAAGCCTAACTGTTCGGGAATGAAAAACCCAAAGAGCATACCGCTAAGCCAAGCAAAGAAGAAATACACCGCTTGTAAAAAGTGTTGTAAATAGGTAAAGGCATAAGCCGCAGACTTGTAAAAGAGTTTGCGGCTTTTCGTCGTATATGGGGAAAGAACAGGAACGAAAGAGAGGTAGCAGAAATGGCGAATAAGAAAGGCAGCCGACAGCTGACATGGACAGACCGTATAAGTATTGAGGCATTGAAAAAAGCAGGGCATAGCGTGATAGAGATAGCAGAACAGCTGGGCGTACACCGCAGCACTATATACAATGAGCTTAAGCGAGGGGAATATATGCACAGAAATAGCGACTATACAGAAACATTAAGTTATAGCCCAAACAAGGCACAAATGAAAGCAGAGGAAAATTTAAAGGCAAGGGGTACACAGCTTAAAATAGGAAACGATATTGCATACGCAAATTATATAGAGGATAAAATAGTAAATGAAGATTACAGCCCAGCTGCGGTACTGGGAGAATTGAAAGCACAGGGGAAAGAGGGGGACTTTTCCGTAACAGTATGCGTAACGACTTTATACAGCTACATTGATAAGGGTATTTTCCTTAAGCTGTCTAATAAGAATTTGCCAGTAAAGAAGAATAAGAAGAGAAATTATAAGAAAGTACAGAGGCAACAGAAAAGGGCGGCAGCAGGAGAGAGTATAGACAAACGCCCGAAAGAGATAGATACACGGGAAGAGTTCGGTAACTGGGAAATGGACAGCGTTTTAGGTAAGCGGGGAAAGTCAAAAAATACGTTGCTGGTACTGACAGAGCGGAAAACCAGAAACGAGATTATATTTAAACTGCCAGACCATACAGACGAGGCAGTAGTAGCGGCACTGGATAGATTAGAAAGAAAATGGGGCGCTGATATGTTTAAGCGGGTATTTAAGACAATCACAGTAGACAACGGTAGCGAGTTTGCAGATACAGAGGGCTTACAGCGTTCTATTATCAACGAGGGAGAAAAGCGGACAAAGGTATATTACTGCCACCCGTACAGCAGTTGGGAGCGTGGCACAAATGAGGTAACAAATAAGATGATACGCCGGAAGATACCGAAAGGCACAAATTTTGACGACAGGACAGAGGAAGAGGTAGAGAGTATAGAGAACTGGATAAACGGATACCCACGCAAAATACATGGCTATCATTCAGCAGGGGAACTATTCGAGGAAGAGGTAAAGCAGCTTGCATAAGAACGGAAATAGGGAGTGTGAGAGGTTGGCAGCAGTGGCAGCCTTACTATTGCGCTGCCTAAAAGTGAAAATATACAATAAAACAGGCTACGTATTGTGCAAAACGGCAAAACGATAAAAACATGAAAAAATGTCGAATTTAATGTTGACATTTTTAGTGGGGGAAATATGTTAAAACATTTGAATGAAAAAAATTCTGTGACTATATACAGTGTCACTGATCCATGTTTTGAAACCTACGGAAGGGTGATTTCAAATATCAATTGCAACGAACTTATCTCATTTATGGAACAAAATACTGTAATTCCTGAGAAAGGAAATATATATGTGGCTTCAGTAGAAGAGCTTGAACGTACACATATAGCAGAGTTTTTTAAAAATCGTATATATGGAGAGATGCCTATACAGATAGGCTACTGTAATGGCAGAAACACCACATACAATGGTTTTGAGTACCATAAGGGCAGCGAAATCAATATAGCGGTAACTGACTTTATGCTGGTGCTGGGGCATACCTGGGAGATAAAAGACAATACATACCGTATTGAAGATGCAAAGGTATTTTTTGTGGAAAAGGGTACAGCAATAGAGATGTACCAGACGACACTTCATCTATCACCATGCAGGGTGTCAGATATTGGATTTAAGAATGTTGTGATTCTTCCACGGGGAACCAATACACCACTCAATAATGGAGGGGCAGATGAAGCTGCTATAGGAGAAGAGAGACTGCTTTTGCAAAGAAATAAGTGGGTAATAGCACATCCCGATAGAGAACCATTGATAAAACAAGGGGCATATCCTGGATTGCTTGGAGAGAATAAGGAACTTTATTATTAAAAAAACCACGTGACCGAAAGACTGAATACTGGACATATTACTGTACTTTCGGTTGCGTGGGAAATAATTTTCAGAAAAAGTATATCATGTGAGAGATTGAATGTGAATAGTTAGTTTCAACAAATCGATGTATATTTTTTCTATTAAATTGGAGGATTTTATGGAGCATTTAGTATTTACTTTGGTGACATTTGTGCTTTTCACAGCACTGGTTGGAATTATTTCAGGAAAGATAGTGAAGAATAGCGATGACCAGAAAACGGCAAAGGGTTATTTCCTTGCCGGAAATGGACTTGGAGGTTTTTTCATTGCAGGCTCAATGCTGCTTACGAATCTGTCGGCAGAAAATCTGGTAGGTTTGTCGGGACAGTCATATGCAGCTAATATGTCAGGCATGGCATGGGAAGCAACAGCGGTTATAGCCACAATTATTATGGCTTTTGTGTTTTTGCCGATGTATCTTAGAAAAGGATATACAACGCTGCCGGAGTTTATGGAGGAGAGGTATGGCGTTGGTGTACGCCGTATGGTTTCTATCCTATTTCTTATTGGATATTTAGTAATCGGAATTCCTGTATGTCTGTACGCAGGCGCTATAGCATTTGAGCAGATTTTTGATTTTGCTACAGTATTTGGAATCAGCGAGGGTATGGCACTTACAATTCTTATAGTGCTTGTAGGTATTATTGGTGCACTATATGCCGTACTTGGAGGTATGAGAGCAGTAGCTGTATCAGACACAATCAATGGAATTTTACTTGTTTTAGGCTCAGTGCTTGTAGTCGTATTTGGTTTTATAGCTGTTGGAAAATTAAGCGGAGGTGGATTTATTGTCGGTGTGAAGGATGTTATTACATCTGAACCGGCAAAGCTCAATGCGATTGGTGGAAAAAATGATCCTGTACCATTTGCATGTATTTTTACAGGTATGCTGCTTGCAAATCTGTTTTACTGGGGTACTAACCAAGTACTTATTCAGAGAGCACTTGGTGCTGAAAACTTAAAGGAAGGACAAAAGGGAGTTTTACTTTCAGGCTTTTTAAAGATGATGGTACCATTACTTCTTGTTATTCCCGGAGTAATCGCAGCAAGACTTGTACCAGGTCTTACAAGCAAGGATTTTGCATATCCTTCACTTGTAGCTAGGTCATTGCCATGGCCGGCTGTAGGACTGTTTTGTGCAGCATTGTTTGGATCAATTATCTCAACTTATAATTCATTTCTCAATGCAGCTAGTACCGTATTTATGATTGATATTTATAAGCCGATTTTTAACCCAAATCTCTCAGAGGAAGCTACAGTAAAACTTGCAAAGAAAATTGGATGGGGCTTTGCAGCATTTGCCATTATCTTTACACCATTCCTTGATGTGCTTAGCACAGGACTTTATGATTTCGGACGAAGCTTTACAGGTTTTTATAATATTCCTATCATTACAATGGTGCTTGTAGGAATGTTCTCAAAGAAGGGCTCTAAGCTTGGAGCAATATGTGCAACAATATTCCATATTGCATTCTACGCATGCTACAAGTTTATCTTCCCACATATTGACACACCATTCACAAATGCTGTTAGTGGAATTAATTATATGTATATATACGCTATCTCATTTGTTATCATGCTTGTAATCATCTTTGTATGCAGCAAGATTGCACCAAATACAAAGGTATTTGACAAGAGTGCTTCAAGAAATGATGGCTATGATATGACAGCATGGAAGCATAAAAATGCTTTTGCAATCTGGCTTGTTTCATTCCTGGTATATGAGTATTTCATTTTCTCGCCTGCAGGAATTGCAACAGAGAACAAAAATGTAGTAAGAATTGCTATTGTAACAGCAATATTTGTGATTGAGACAATTGTTCTGATTGTGAAAGAGATGAACAAGCGTAAAAAGACAGCTTAGGGAGGTTATTAAATGCAGATTAAAGTAAATGATAATGAATTTCAGCTTTTTGTGGGAGAAAAAAGGATTCTGGAGCATAGCAAAGAAAGACCGATGATTTATGTCGGAGTAGGACAGGAAGATGTTGATATGTACAGAGGTAACTTCAAGATAACAGATTATGTTACCGAGCGTTTTCCACTAAAGCTCACAGATGTGATTCAGACAGCTGATACAGTCAGACTATGCTTTGAAAGCTATATCATTGCGAAAATTAAATGTGACGAAAATCTGTGTACCATTGATTTTGAACAAAAGGATGACAGGATTAACCGATTCTGGTTTAGGGTAGCCGCAGATAAAGAGGAAAAATGCTATGGCTGCGGTGAGCAGATGTCTTACTTTAATCTGCGTGGAAGAAATTTTCCTATCTGGACATCTGAACCGGGTGTAGGACGTGATAAGACAACCTACGTTACATGGCGTTCGGATGTAGAAAATAAGGCAGGAGGAGACTATTACAACACAAATTATCCACAGCCAACCTTTGTTTCCACAAATAAATATTATCTGCATGTGGATTCAACAGCATATGCTGATTTTGATTTCAGAAATGACAGCTTTCATGAGCTGCAGATCTGGGAGGTGCCTAAGCAGATCCGTATAGAGTGTGCTGATACATATCTCAAACTGCTTGAGAGACTTACAGCATATTTTGGAAGACAGCCAAAGCTCCCGGATTGGGTATACAATGGGCTCATAATTGGTGTTCAGGGTGGAAATGAAAGGTCATTTGGATTGCTTGATAAGACCCTTGATAAGAACATCAAGGTAGCTGGCATATGGTGCCAGGATTGGTGCGGAAAGAGAGTGACATCATTCGGAAAGAGACTCCAATGGGACTGGAAATATCACAAGGAAATGTATCCGGATCTGCCAAAGAAGATTAAAGAGATAAATGCAAATGGCATAAAATTTTTAGGATATGTTAATCCATATCTGGTAAATGATGGTGAGCTCTATAAGGAAGGCAGGGAAAAAGGCTATTTTGCAACAAAGGCAGATGGCAGTGATTATCTCGTGGATTTTGGTGAATTTTATTGTGGAGTTGTGGATCTCACAAACCCGGAGGCATTCGAGTGGTTTAAGGATATTATTAAAGAATACACACTTGGTATAGGCATTGATGGCTGGATGGCAGACTTTGGAGAGTATCTGCCTACAGATGATATATGCTTATACAGCGGCAAATCACCTATGATTGAGCACAATCACTGGCCGGTGCTATGGGCAAAGTGTAACTATGAGGCAGTAAAAGAGTCAGGAAAGCTTGGAGATGTGGTTTACTTCATGCGTGCCGGAGGTGCCGGAAGCCAGAAATACTGCACATTGCTGTGGGCCGGCGATCAGTCTGTTGACTTTACAATACATGATGGACTCGCATCTGTTATCTGCGGAGCACTTAGTGCAGGAATGATGGGATGTGGGCTCACGCATAGTGATATTGGAGGCTATACATCGCTTTTTGATAATACTCGTACAAAGGAGCTGTTTCTCAGATGGGCTGAGATGGCGATGTTTACACCATTTATGAGGACACATGAGGGAAACAGACCGGATACCAATTTTCAGTATTACGATGATGAGGATACCATGGAGCGGCTGGCGAGACTCGTTGATGTATACACGATGCTTGCACCGTATACAAAGACACTTGTTGAAGAGAATGCAGACAGTGGACATCCGGTGCAAAGACCTTTGTTCATGCATTATGAGTCTGATGAGAAAGCTTATGACATACAGTATGAGTATCTTTTTGGAAGAGATATGCTGATAGCACCTGTTTATGAGCAGGATAAGCATGAATGGGATGTGTATCTGCCACAGGATGAATGGGTACATTTGTGGACAGGCGAAGAGTATCACGGCGGAGAAATAACAGTATCAGCCGAGCTTGGCTATACGCCTGCCTTCTACAGAAAAAATAGTGAGTTTGCTGATATATTTGAAGAAATCAGAGAAAAATATGGAGTCAAATAAATGAACACTGTTTTATTTTACATAATAATTTTTCTGACAAATGTGATTCAGGGCATTACAGGCTTTGCGGGGACCATCCTCGCAATGCCTCCAAGCCTAATTCTGGTGGGATATGATGTCGCTAAGCCGATATTAAATGTGCTTGGTATTCTTGCCGGAGTGTATGTCTTTGTTACACAATGGAAACATGTAGACTGGAAGCAGTTGAAAAAGGTAGTCATCGTCATGGCTATAGGAATCTTTGGCGGCTTTTTTCTAAAGAACGCACTTGCAGGATATGATGCAGTATTATACAAGTTTCTGGGTATTTTTGTGATATTTCTTGCAATACATGGGTTTTACAGCATATATGGGCAAAGGCAGCGTGATACAAAAGAAAAATCATCATGGAAATCAATGCTGTTACTTATTGGTGCGGGAATAGTTCATGGTATGTTTGTGTCAGGCGGACCGCTTCTGATAGGGTATTTATCCAATGAGATAAAGGAAAAGACAAGCTTTAGAGCAACTATTTCTACTGTTTGGATTATATTAAATTCGATGATACTTGTTCAGGATATATGTGCGGGAATGTGGAATGCAGGGCTTGTTATGACTCAATGCATATCGATTCCGTTTTTGATAGCGGGAATGGCAGCAGGCTCAGTGCTTGTAAAGAGGATGAGCCAGGAAATATTTATGAAGCTCACCTACATATTACTTTTTATATCAGGAATACTGCTTATGGTTAAGTAGTTTTTGAAAATTTTATTGGAGGTAAAATATATGACAAAATTTCAGGTGGCATATGTGCCGGTCGGGGTTCCGACATTTCATTTGGAGAGCGCACAGAAGGAATTTGAAAAATCAATAGACTTATTAAATACAATAACGGATGCTGCAATTGTACCAGATAAAATGCTTTTATCAATTCAGGATTTAACTAATTTTCTTGATACAATAGAGCCATCCCTGATAATTTTACAGAATATAACCTTTGCAAATGCAGCTTATGCGAGTGAGGTTCTTAAAAGATTTTCGTGTCCGGTACTGCTTTGGACACTTCGTGAGCCGGTTATAGATGGAGGCCGGTTGAGATTAAATTCATTGACGGGAGCATATTCGGCAGGAAATGCACTGGCTGCGTTTAGGGATGGTAACTTTGAATATATCTTTGGAGCTCCACAGGAAGAGAGGACAAAGAAAACAATTAGTGCCTGTATTCGTGCAGCATGGCTTAAAAATGAGCTTAAAAATCTAAGGATTGCCTCAGTCGGACATACACCGCAGGGATTTGGATTTGGACGTGCAATGGATGCTGACATGCAAAAGGTATTCGGAGCAACACTTGAGTCAATTGAGGTGAGAGAGCTTATTGATATGGCAAAGGGCTATACCGATGATGAGTGCAGTGAATATCTCGATAAAATGACTAAGAGTACTGTTGGTCTTGACAAGACTCCTGACAATAATCGAAAGGATTTTGCGAGACTGTGCAAGGCATATAAGGAGTATGTAGATGAAAATAATATTGGAGCACTATCTTCAAGATGCTGGCCTGATTTCTTTACCGCGTTTGGAACACCTGTTTGTGGCGTGCTTGCTATGCTAAATGATATGGGTGTTGCTGCAAGCTGTGAGGCTGATACATATGGAGCACTCTCTATGTATATTGGAATGAAATTATCTGAGCAGGCGGTATTTTTCGGAGATCCGGTGTCTCTTGATGAGAGTGAAAATACCATTACATTCTGGCATTGCGGAACAGCTGCATGCTCTATCTCAAGAGAGGATACAGGTGCAACAATCGGAGTGCATCCGAACAGAAAGATTGGCCCTGTAATGGACTTTGGCTGTAAGGCGGCTGACAAAGTCACAGTGTTCAGAGTAGGACAAAAAGCAGATGGAAGCTTTAGATTTTTTGTCACAACAGGAAGTGCTCTCGACAAGCCTAAGCAGTTTTGCGGAACATCAATTGTAGTAAGGACAGACAAAAAGAGCTATGATATTGTAAATCAAAGTGTAAAGGATGGCTGGGAGCCTCATTTTGTGGTGATTTACGGAGATTGTTCAGATGAATTAAAGATTTTAGGACATATGCTTGAAATCGAAGTCTGTGAGTACTGATTTTATGGAAATAGCTTAAATATCATGCTATAATAATAGTAGTATTTAGGTACCGAATAATTGGTTGGAGGATTTTTACATGGCAAAGTATATTATGGCATTAGATGCGGGCACTACCAGCAACAGATGTATACTTTTCAATGAGAAGGGCGAGATGTGCAGCGTGGCACAGAAGGAATTTACGCAGTTTTTCCCGAAGCCGGGTTGGGTGGAGCACGATGCAGAGGAAATCTGGGCCACACAGCTTGAGGTGGCAAAGGAGGCAATGGCCAATATACAGGCTACGGCAGCCGACATATGTGCGATAGGCATTACTAACCAGAGAGAGACCACGATTGTGTGGGACAAAAATACGGGAGAGCCGGTTTATCACGCGATAGTATGGCAGTGCAGGCGCACGGCAGAGTATGCGGATTCACTGAAGGAGAAGGGGCTTACCGAGAACTTTAGGAAAAAGACAGGTCTTGTGATAGATGCTTATTTTTCGGCAACTAAGCTCAAGTGGCTCCTTGACAATGTGCCGGGAGCAAGGGAGAGAGCCGAAAGAGGCGAGCTTTTGTTTGGAACAGTCGAGACGTGGCTTATATGGAAGCTCACTCAGGGGCAGGTGCATGTTACGGATTATTCTAATGCATCAAGAACCATGATGTTTAATATCAATACCTTAAAGTGGGATGATGAGATACTTAAGGAGCTTGACATACCAAAGAGCATGCTTCCAAAGCCTATGCCGTCAAGCTGTGTGTATGGTGAGGTGAATCCGGTGTACTTCGGGGGACCGATTCCTATCGCGGGAGCGGCAGGAGACCAGCAGGCAGCACTTTTTGGACAGACCTGCTTTAGGGCAGGAGAAGCCAAAAATACATATGGCACCGGCTGCTTCCTTCTCATGAATACAGGTGAGATGCCTGTTTCATCAAAGAACGGACTCGTAACCACAATAGCCTGGGGCATAGACGGCAAGGTGGTATATGCGCTGGAGGGCTCAATATTTGTGGCAGGAGCCTCAATACAGTGGCTCCGCGATGAGATGAAATTTATCGATTCCTCAACTGATTCAGAGTACATGGCGAGAAAGGTAAAGGATACAAACGGCTGTTATGTGGTGCCGGCATTTACAGGGCTTGGGGCACCGTACTGGGATCAGTATGCGAGAGGAACTATTGTGGGTCTTACGAGAGGTGTAAACAAGTACCATGTCATAAGGGCCACTCTGGAATCAATGGCATTTCAGGTAAATGATGTGCTTGAGGCAATGAAGGCTGATTCGGGCATCAATCTCACATCGCTTAAGGTGGACGGCGGCGCCAGTGCCAACAATCTGCTCATGCAGATGCAGGCTGATATCAGCAATGCACCGGTCAATAGGCCTGTGTGTGTGGAGACAACAGCCATGGGCGCAGCGTACCTCGCAGGGCTTGCAGTGGGCTATTGGGACAGCATGGATGATATAAAGAGAAACTGGGCTATTGACCGTGTGTTTGAGCCGGAGATAGCGGATGATATGAGAGAAAAGAAGCGTAAAATGTGGAAAAAGGCTGTCGCCTGCGCATTTAACTGGGCGAAGGATGACTGAAAGTAAAAATATATATGGAAATTGGTAGGAGAAAATAACATGTATGATGTAGTAATTATAGGAGCGGGAGTATCGGGAAGCGCCTGTGCAAGAGAGCTATCGAAATATAACCTGTCCATCTGCGTAGTGGAAAAGGAGGAGGACGTGTGCTGTGGCACCTCAAAGGCCAACAGTGCTATTGTCCATTCCGGAATTGACTGTAAGACCGGTACACTTATGGCACAGATGAATATCCGTGGAAATGAGATGATGGACGAGCTTTCGAAGCAGCTTGATTTTGAGTTCAGAAGAAACGGCTCGCTGATAGTGTGCTTTAGCGAGGACGATATGCCAAGGCTTAAGGAGCTTTACAATCAGGGAATCGCAAATGGCGTGCCGGGACTTGAAATTCTTGATTCAAAGAAAGCACATGAGATGGAGCCGAATCTGTCTGATGAGGTGGTGGCAGCTATTTACTGCCCGACAGGAGGCATTGTATGTCCGTTTGGCATGAATATTGCATTTGCTGAGAATGCTGCGGCAAACGGTGTGGAGTTTTTATTTAACACCGAGGTGAAGGAGATACAAAAGGAGCAGACAGGCTATATTCTCATTACTCAAAATGGAGAAATTCATGCACGCTGCGTTGTAAATGCAGCTGGTGTATATGCTGATGTATTTCACAACATGGTGAGTGAAAACAAAATCCATATCACACCAAGGCGCGGAGAGTACGAGCTATTAGACAGGGCAGCTGGTGGTATCGTTGACAAGACAATCTTCCAGCTTCCGGGAAAATACGGCAAGGGCGTGCTTGTAACCCCGACAGTACACGGAAATATCCTAATCGGACCTACAGCAGATGATCATGATGACAAGGATGGTACAAATACAACAAGAGCGGGCTTAGCGCATGTTACGACATCCGGCACACGTTCGGTGCCGTCACTTCCTATGCGTCAGGTCATCACATCGTTTGCAGGAAACCGTGCACATGAGGACGGACATGAGTTTATCATCGAGGAGCTTAAAGATGCACCATTTTTTGTGGACTGTGCAGGTATAGAGTCACCGGGCTTATCAAGTGCACCGGCTATCGGTGAGAGAGTGGCAGCAATAGTTGAGAGGCTTTTTAAGCCTTCTAAAAATGCGGACTTTATCGAGACAAGAAAAGGTATTTTAAATCCAAAGAAGCTTTCAGAGGATGAGTATAAAGAGCTGATAAAAGAAAAGCCTGAGTATGGTAACATAATCTGCCGCTGTGAGATGATTACGGAGGGCGAGATAATGGATGCGGTAAACAGACCGTTAGGCGCAAAGTCGCTTGATGGTGTGAAGAGACGCACCAGAGCCGGAATGGGCAGGTGCCAGGCAGGCTTCTGTTCTCCGAGAACTATGGAGATTATCGCCAGGGAGAGAGGCATTTCGCAGCTTGACATCACTAAAAGCGGTGGAAAGTCAAAGATAGTTGTTGGAATGAGCAAGAATCGCGGATAGTCTGTCTTACTTCAAAGAGACAGGTAACGAAAGATTGATATTGGGTTAATATCAGATTAACATAGGGGGACAATATGGAATTTTACGATATTGTGATAGTAGGAGGCGGCCCGGCAGGTCTTGCGGCAGCAGCTTCCGCTAAGAAAAATAAAATAGATAAAATACTTATACTGGAAAGAGACTGCGAGCTTGGCGGCATATTAAACCAGTGTATACACAATGGCTTTGGCCTGCACACCTTTAAGGAGGAACTCACAGGTCCTGAATATGCCGGCAGATTTATCAAAGAGGTCAAAGAGCTTGGCATAGAGTACAGACTGAATACGATGGTCATGGATATCTCAACCGGTGACGAGTCCGAAAATGGGTCAAACGATAAAATAGTCACGGCTATGAACCGTACAGACGGACTTTTCCATATCGCTGCAAAGACAGTAATACTTGCGATGGGCTGCAGGGAGAGAGCAAGAGGTGCCCTAAACATACCAGGCTACAGACCGGCAGGAATTTTCTCGGCGGGTACAGCTCAGAGACTGGTGAATATAGAGGGATACATGCCGGGACGAAAGGTAGTAATACTTGGCTCAGGAGATATCGGTCTTATCATGGCAAGAAGAATGACCTTGGAGGGTGCCAAGGTGCAGGTGGTTGCAGAACTCATGCCGTATTCAGGAGGCTTGAAGCGTAATATTGTGCAGTGCCTTGATGATTTTAATATCCCGCTTAAGCTTAGCCACACAGTGGTTGATATAAAGGGCAGGGAGCGTGTGGAGGGCATCACTCTCGCTCAGGTTGACGAGCATAACAAGCCTATTGAGGGAACAGAGGAGTTTTACGAGTGCGATACGCTTTTACTCTCATGCGGACTCATTCCGGAAAATGAGATTTCAAAAACAGCAGGTGTAGAGCTCAATCCTGTAACAAGCGGACCTGTTGTAAACGAAAGCCTTGAGACCAATGTGCCGGGTGTATTTGCCTGTGGAAATGTGCTTCATGTGCACGACCTCGTGGATTATGTGTCAGAGGAAGCAACAGCAGCAGGCCGCCATGCCGCAGAGTATGTGAAAAACGGCGGTGATAAGAGTGATGATGGCAAAGAAATATCGATAACTGCTACAGGCGGAGTCAGATATACTGTCCCAAGCACTATAAATACTGCACAGATGGATGATACTGTGACGGTAAGATTTCGAGTGGGAGCTGTGTATAAGAATTGTTATATTGCAGTATATCTGGATGATAAACAATTACAGCACCGCAAGCGCCCTGTAATGGCACCGGGTGAGATGGAGCAGGTAGTGCTGCAGAAGAAGCAGCTCATCGAAACAGACAATCCCTGCACAATTACGATAAAGATTGAGGAGGCATAGTATCATGGAAGAGAGAAATTTGACATGTATAGGCTGCCCTCTGGGCTGTGCCCTTAAGGTGACAATAGACGGAGAAAATGTCACAGTAACCGGAAATACCTGCAAGCGCGGAGCAGACTACGGAGCAAAGGAAGTGACACATCCGATGCGAATCGTGACAAGCACAGTCTGTGTGAAAAACGGCACAATACCTATGGTATCCGTAAAGACAGCACAGGATATTCCAAAGGAAAAGATAATGGATGTGATGGACTGTATCAACCGGATCACGGTAGAGGCACCGGTGCATATAGGTGATGTACTGCTAAGTGATGCTGCAGCAACCGGTGTGGATATAGTTGCAACAAAGAATGTTGAAGCATAAATAAGGAGCATGAATTAATGGTTAAAACCGGAATTTCCCTTGATAGTGTAAAAAACAATAATAAATCTCAGATACTTAAGATACTGCAGAAAAACGGCGCAATGTCAAGGAAGGATATTGCCAATCAGATAGGACTCACACCGGCGGCTGTGACCATGCTGTGCAATGATATGATGGAAGCTCACATGATACTTGAAAAGGGTGAGATGAAGGAGCAGAAGAGAGCGGGCCGTAAGAAGGTGCTTGTGGATATCAATTATGATTTTAAGTATATAGTATCTGTAAATATTGAGGCTGTAGACACGAGCATTACAGTTACCAATATCAGGGGAAATGTGCTTGTTGAAACTAAGGTACATACCCGGACGGACATTGAACCACAGCTGTTTTTAGAAGAACTGGCAAAGGAAATAAAGCTTCAGCTTTGGGAAAATGAACTTAAGCTGTCAGATATTCTTGGAATCGGAATATGTGTTCCGGGAATAGTTGACAGGAATAATGGCATCAGTATACACGCTTATGGCATATGGAACAATCAAGTAAAAATAAGAGAAATACTTGAAAAACAGATTCAGTGTCCGGTAATACTTGAAAACAACGTCAAAGCATTTGCGGAAGCCGAAATGCTTTATGGTGTCGGAAAATATGGAAACAATATTGTTTTTATTAAGTGGGGCCCGGGTGTCGGCTCTGCGATAGTTGTGGACAATAAGCTATATGAGGGCAATCAGCACAACGCAGCAGAAATAGGACACTACATCATAGAGCCTGATGGACTTAAGTGCAGATGTGGCAGACATGGCTGTCTTGAAACAAGAGTATCCATGTTTGCCCTGTGTGACCGCATAAAGGAGATATATTCCAAGGAAAATACCCCGGTGCTATACGAAGAAACAGCCGGTGATAAAAATCTTATAACAAGAGAGCTCTTGACTTCGTGGGTAGAAAATGAGGGCAACGGCTACATAACAAGGATGGATAAGACAATTTCTGAGATACTTGTTGGAGCAATAGAACGAATGGCACGTGTCGCTGTAAATGTGTTGACTATTCTGGCTCCGGATTGCACGATAGTGTTTGGTTCAATGTTTGAAAATACAAGTATATATAAGCTTTTTATACAGTACTGCACAAAATATGATGAAAACTATACTGACAAGCTTATCAGCCGTTCACACTTGAGAGATAAGATGGCATATATAGGCGGAACAGCACTTATAGCGAGCACTTATTTCTTTGAAAGTAAAAATTTATAATAAAGAAAAAATGAAGAAATCTTATTGATATTTTCTTTATTGTTGCATATACTATAAGCAAGAAAGGAGTGTTGTATATGTCACAGTCAGTTAATGTTAATTTTAAATTGGATGCAGATGTAAAAAAAAGCATGGAACAGGTGTGTTCGGAATTAGGTCTTTCCATGAGTGCAGCGTTCACCGTTTTTGCAAAAAAAGTAGGCAGAGAAAAGCGTATTCCTTTTGAGGTATCGGTAGATCCGTTTTATTCTGATAGCAATATTCGTTATTTGGAAAATATCGTGCGCGATATTAAGGATGGCAAAGCTCACTTCGCAGAGCATGATTTGATAGAGGAGGACTAATGAGGTTACTATGGGAAGATAGGGCATGGAGCGATTATTTATACTGGCAGACGCAGGATAAGAAAACACTGAAAAGAATTAATGGACTTATCAAGGATATTCAGCGAAGTACGTTTGAGGGTATAGGTAAACCGGAACCATTAAAGGAAAATCTTAGTGGTATGTGGAGCAGACGCATTGATGATACTAATCGAATTGTTTATTATGAAAAAGATGAGATAATTTATATTGTTTCATGTAAAGGTCATTATGATGATTGAAAAATCATATTGACAAATCACCCAATGCACTTTAATATTGTAGAAAGAAACAGGCAAAATATTTAAAGGCATAAGAAAGAGGAGTACATGACGAAAGCTTTCAGAGAGAGCATCCGGTCCGTAAGATGGTGATACATTTTGGGCAGGCTGAAAGGTGCTTAAGACAGAAATCATGGAAGGTAGCTTTTGAGCCGAAGAACCCAGAAAGTTAAATCTATATATATAACAAGATTTGACATAAGTTCTTCCGATTCGTCCACGTTACAGGACAAGAGGCATTCGAGCGTATATGTCATATATTTTAGTGTATATGTCACTCTGATGTAAACGAAGGTGGTACAGCGCTTATTCGCCCTTCCGGTCAGTGATCGGGAGGGCTTTTTTTGTAGACTGAGATGTGCATATATAGCGCAAATTTATTTGCTACTATGCTATTTCCGTCATGGCATGTACTAAAACTGTAAGACCGGAAGATTGCGCATGCAATCAAATCGGTCGCCCGTAGTAAATAAAAAGAAAAACAGCAAAACATCCCAAAGCTTTTGCGTCATTCATATAAAAGGAGGAAAACATGAGCAAAGAACTAAACAAAACCTACGATCCAAAGGACATCGAGGACCGTCTTTACAAAAAGTGGGAAGACAATGGCTACTTTCATGCTGAGGTAGACCGTAGCAAAAAACCATTCACAATCGTGATGCCACCACCAAACATCACAGGACAGCTGCATATGGGCCATGCCCTTGACAACACCATGCAGGATATCCTTATCAGATACAAGAGAATGCAGGGCTACAATGCACTCTGGCAGCCGGGAACAGACCACGCATCCATCGCAACAGAGGTAAAGGTCATCCAGGCACTTAAAGAGCAGGGAATCAACAAGGCAGACCTTACAAGAGAAGAGTTCCTGGAGAAATGCTGGGACTGGAGAAAAGAGTACGGCGGACGTATTGTAAAGCAGCTTCGTAAGCTTGGATCATCAGCAGACTGGCAGCGTGAGAGATTTACCATGGATGAGGGCTGCTCACATGCAGTACAAGAGGTATTTACAAAGCTTTATAAGAAGGGCTGGATTTATAAGGGCTCAAGAATCGTAAACTGGTGTCCGGTATGTAAGACATCTATTTCAGATGCAGAGGTAGAGCATGAGGAGCAGGACGGCTTCTTCTGGCACATTAACTATCCTGTAGTTGGCGAGGAAGGCAGATTCGTAGAGATAGCAACAACACGTCCTGAGACACTTTTCGGAGATACAGCCGTAGCTGTAAATCCTGATGACGAGCGCTATCAGGATATCATCGGAAAGACCTTAAAGCTTCCATGCACAGACAGAGAGATTCCTGTAATCGCAGATTCATACGTAGATAAAGAGTTTGGAACAGGCTGTGTAAAGATTACACCTGCGCACGACCCTAACGATTTCGAGGTAGGAAAACGCCACAGCTTAGAGGAAATAGTTGTAATCAATGATGATGCCACAATGAATGAAAAGGCCGGAAAATATGCCGGAATGGACAGATACGAGTGCAGAAAGGCACTGGTTGAGGATCTTAAGGAGCAGGGACTTTTGGTAAAGGTTGTACCACACTCACACAATGTAGGTGTGCATGACCGCTGTCACACAACAGTCGAGCCAATGATCAAGCAGCAGTGGTTCGTCAAGATGGACGAGATGATCAAGCCTGCAGTTGAGGGCGTAAAGAACGGAGAAATCAAGCTCCTTCCTTCAAGAATGGACAAGACATACTTCAACTGGACAGACAATATCCGCGACTGGTGCATCAGCCGTCAGCTCTGGTGGGGACACAGAATACCTGCATGGTACTGTGATGACTGTGGAGAGATGGTAGTTTCAATAGAAAAGCCTGGCAAATGTCCTAAGTGTGGCAAGGAGCACTGGACACAGGATCCTGATACACTTGATACATGGTTCTCATCAGCGCTCTGGCCATTCTCAACACTCGGCTGGCCTGAAAAGACAGAGGATCTTGACTATTTCTATCCAAACGATGTGCTCGTAACAGGCTATGATATCATTTTCTTCTGGGTAATCAGAATGATTTTCTCAGGCTATGAGCAGATGGGCAAGGCACCATTCCACACAGTGCTTTTCCACGGACTCGTAAGAGATTCACAGGGCCGCAAGATGAGTAAATCACTCGGAAACGGAATTGATCCGCTTGAGGTTATCGACAAGTATGGTGCAGATGCGCTTCGTCTGACACTTATCACAGGAAATGCACCGGGAAATGATATGCGTTTCTACTGGGAGAGAGTTGAGGCTTCAAGAAACTTCGCCAACAAGGTATGGAATGCATCAAGATTTATCATGATGAACCTTGAAGGTGTAGAGCTTAGAGAGCCAAAGCTTGATGAGCTTCATGCAGCAGACAAGTGGATTCTTTCAAGGGTAAATACTCTTGCAAAGGATGCCACAGAAAACATGGACAAGTTCGAGCTTGGAATCGCAGTACAAAAGGTATACGACTTCATCTGGGATGAGTTCTGTGACTGGTATATCGAGATTGCAAAGGTTCGTACCTACAAGAAGGATGAAAACCCAGAGTCAGCAAATGCAGCACTCTGGACGCTTAAGACAGTACTTGTAAATGCACTGAAGCTCCTTCATCCATATATGCCGTTTATCACAGAGGAAATCTTCTGCACGCTCCAGTCAGATGAGGAGACTATCATGCTCTCTAAATGGCCTGAGTACAAGGAAGAGTGGAATTTCCCGGCAGAAGAAGCCGCAATCGAGCACTGCAAGGATCTCGTAAAGGGTATCAGAAATGTCCGTACACAGATGGATGTTCCACCTTCAAGAAAGGCAAAGCTTTTCATCACAAGTGATGATGAGGCAGTCAGAAAGATATTCGAGGACAACAAGGAGGTATATGTAAATCTTGCATTTACCAGCGAGATTACAGTACAGCAGGGCAAGGCCGGTATTGGAGATGACGCTGTATCAGTAGTGATACCTGATGCGGTTGCATACCTGCCGCTTGAGGACCTTGTTGATTTCGAGAAGGAAAAGGAAAGACTCAATAAAGAAAAGGATAAGCTCACAAAGGAGCTTGCGCGCTCAAGGGGCATGCTCTCAAATGAGAAATTCTTAAACAATGCAAAGCCTGAAAAGGTTCAGGAGGAAAAGGACAAGCTTGCAAAGTATGAGCAGATGATGGCTCAGGTAGAGGAACGTCTGGCTCAGTTTAAATAATTAAATACAGATTATATTTTGTGAACACTGTTTTCCTGGGGCAAGGATGCAAAGGAGGCCGTCCACAATGCGGTGGTTCTTGAATAGAATAGAACAAAGAAAGAATATGGAGATAAAACAGAAAGGAATAAACAATGAATGTAAATCCTATAACAAGATTGGATTATCCAGATCCGGACGTGATCCGCGTAGAAGACACCTATTATATGGTATCCACAACCATGCACTTTATGCCGGGCTGTGAGATTCTGCAGTCTTTTGATCTGGTGCACTGGGAGCATGCGACTTATGTCTATGAGACGTTGGATCATACAGATGCGCAGCAACTGAAAAGCGGTCAGAATATTTACGGACAGGGCATGTGGGCAGCTTCCCTGCGCTATCATGAAGGCCGATTTTATATCTGCTTTGTGGCAAATGATACCCGTAAGACTTATTTGTATACTTCGGAAAAAATAGATGGTCCATGGAAAAAGCAGCTGATAGAAGGCTTTTATCATGACGGCTCTTTATTATTTGATGAGGATGGCAGAAACTATATTGTATATGGAAATGATGAAATCTGGATTACAGAATTGAATGAAGATTTGACTGCACCAAAGAAGGACGGATTACATCGTCTTTTAGTCAGTGATCATAAGAACCCGGAGCTAGGCTATGAGGGTTCTCATATTCAAAAAATAAACGGCTATTATTATATTTTTCTGATTCATTCCCTGAGAGACCGCTGGATGCGGACGGAAGCATGCTTTTACAGTGATTCTCTGGAAGGAGAATTCACGGGTGGAGATGTACTTTGTGATGATCGTGGATATTGTGGACAGGGCGTGGCACAGGGAGGAATAGTGGATACGCCGGATGGAAAGTGGTATGCAATGCTGTTTCAGGATTCCGGAGCAGTTGGACGGATTCCTATTCTGCTTCCGGTTACCTGGAAGGATCATTTTCCGGTTTTTGGACAGAACGGACATGTGCCGGAAGAAATAGAGGTTCACAGTACCAGACCAGGATATATTTATCAGCCATTAGTGGGAAGTGATGATTTCTGTAATGGGCTGCTTCCGCGCTGGCAGTTTAATCATGATCCAGATCCACGGTACTATCATCTGGATGCATTGCAGGGAACCTATACAATTACAACACGGGAAGTTTGTACAGAGCTTACACAGGCAGTAAATACGCTTACGCAAAGGATGAGTTATCCGTCCTGCGCAGCTGAGGTTACTGTTGATGCTTCTGCATTGAAAGATGGCGATGTCGCAGGTTTGTGTGCGTTTCAGGGCTGTTATGCTGCAGTTGGCATTACAAAACATCACGGAAAATATGAAGTCCTTATGCTGGATAAAAAAGAAGATGGTATATTGGATATGACGGAAGGAACTGTTGTTGAATCACACCAGATGGATTTTCGTCTTGAAGCAGATTTCTGTAACATGAAGGATGAAGCACGCTGCTATTACCGGGTAAATAAGGGAGACTGGATACCCATCGGAACCGTGCATAAGCTGTACTTCAAACTGGATCATTTTACTGGTTGCCGGTTTGGTCTGTTCTGCTATGCGGCAGAGGAAACAGGAGGAAGTGCCTGCTTCCGGGATTTTAAGTATTATGATGTTGATGAAATCTCATAAAGATAGAACTGCATAAAATAAGTGTCGGAATTTACTCAAATTTTTCCTACTTTGGACATTGGCTTTTACAACGGTATTGTATAGTGAAGCAGAGGAAAAACAAAACATGTTTCAGAGAGGAAAAATTCGATAAGATTGAGTTCAAGGAGCAGGACAAGGCAGTCGTGATGCTGTCGATGAAATAAAAAAATTGCGATATTTTTATTAAATCTTAATGGAAATATACTTGCATAAAGGGGTTACTTTATTATAATATATAGTGACCCTTTTTTGATGGGATTATTTAGCAGGTAATTATGGAGGCAGGATTATGATAAATTTTGATGAAGAAATAAAGAACTATGAGCCAAGTCTAGAGATAGAGGAGGCTGAATCTGCGATTTACAGCCACGATCTGACAGATGTCACAGATATCATTGCACAGCTATTACGTGAGCAGGACAAAAGGCAGGGTGAATTAAGATGATTTGTTATAAATGCGGACAAGATGCAGGCTGGAACGATAAATGCCCTGTATGTGGGGCTGATCTTTCACTTTTTAAAAGAGCTATCAGAATATCCAACTCATACTACAATGATGGTTTACAAAAGGCACAGGTGAGAAATCTGTCTGGAGCGATTATCTCTCTCAGGCAGAGTCTTAAGTTTTATAAGTACAATATCCAGGCAAGGAATCTGTTAGGTCTCATATACTATGAGATGGGTGAGATGGTTGACGCCTTAAGTGAGTGGGTCATCAGTGCAAACTATCAGCCTGATGATAATCTGGCAAAGAAGTATATAGATCAGATTCATAATAACAGAAATCAGCTCGAAACAATCAATCAGACTATTAAAAAATATAATCAGGCTTTAACTTATTGCAAGCAGGACAGTAAGGACCTTGCGGTTATACAGCTTCGAAAGGTGTTATCCTTAAATCCAAAGCTTGTAAAGGGACATCAGCTTTTGGCTCTTTTATATCTGGAGGAGGGACATCTGGATAAGGCAAAGAAAGCCTTACGCGATGCAGGCAAGATAGATACAGACAATACCACTACTCTCAGATACTTAAAAGAAGTGAACAGACGTCTCAAGGAAAAAGGATCTGAGAGGAAAAAGAAAAATGATGATTTAATTTCCTACCAGAGTGGAAACGAAACAATCATTATGCCAAAGCGATTCAGGGAGAGCTCAATGTGGGCAAATATACTCTATGTTATAATCGGTCTGGTAGTCGGAGTGGCGGTTACGTGCTTCCTTGTGGTTCCGGGCATAAAAAGCCAGGCGAAAACAGATGCAAAGAAGCAGCTATTATCGGCCAATGATACGATTTCCACAAATGGGCAGACCATCAGTGGACTTAATGATCAGATAGACAAGCTAAAGAAGGAGCTTGAGGACGAGAAGAAGAAAAATGATGGGGTATCAGACCAGATTTCCACATATGAGGCTTTGCTCAATGCCTATGTATACTATACATCCAATGATGTAATAAAGGCAGGAGAAGCACTTGAAAATATCAACACAAGCTACCTGAGTGACTCGGCTAAGCAGACATATAATACGCTCAATGGTTCAATTGCAGATTCATATAAGGAAGCACTGTACAGTCAGGCATACTCATCATACAGCAGTGGCGATTATCAGAGTGCAATCCCTACATTCCAGAAGCTTGTCGGCCTGGATGAGGCATACAGGGATGGTTCAGCTGCATATTACCTGGCGCAGTCGTTCAGGAAGTCAGGTGACTTAGCATCTGCAAAGCCATATTATCAGTATGTGGTAGACAACTACGCAGGCACTGAGAAGGCCAGAACATCAAAGAATTATCTAGCACAGGAACAGTAGTAAAACAACTGCTGCGAGGCAATAATTAAATATAGAATTACGAAAGACACCAGATAATCTCCGGTGTCTTTTTTATATGAGCAGGAAAGGAAGAGTTTGACATGATAGAAAATTATATCAGGGAAGCAGACCGGGTGACATACCTTATGCCAAAGGAGGTGGATCACCACTGCGCCGGGCAGATAATCGCAGAGCTTGATGCACTTATAGAGGGCTGTGGTGTCAGAAAAATAGTATTTGACATGAAACAGACAGAATTTATGGACAGCTCCGGCATTGGGGTGATAATAGGAAGAACAAAGAAGCTTAAGTACTTTAATGACAGCTCGGTGTCAGTTTGCAATATGTCGGACAGAGTGGACAAGCTTTTGAAATGTGCCAGCATTTACACTATTGTACATAAGCTTTAAAACTGAATTAAATTAAAATATAATCAGACAGAAAGGGAGCATAATGAACGCAGCAAAAACAAATCATATATCGCTTAGCTTTGATGCAATTTCAGAGAATGAGGCATTTGCGAGAATGACAGCAGCCATGTTTATGGCACAATTAAACCCCACACTAGATGACGTGGAGGACGTAAAGACAGCAGTGTCAGAGGCGGTGACAAACGCAATTATCCATGGCTATGAGATGGGGGATGACAATATTTCATCCGGTCAGGCAGATCAACAGGCAGCAGAAGAAAAAAGTTGTCCACAGGTACATATGAATTGCAGCTACATAGGCAGGGAGCTTTACATAGAAATATCAGATAGCGGAGTAGGCATACAGGATGTGGCAAAAGCAATGGAACCGTTATACACATCCAAACCACAGCTTGACAGATCAGGCATGGGTTTTTCATTCATGGAAGCATTTATGGACGCGCTGACAGTTACATCAGAACCGGGACACGGGACAACAGTAAAGATGAAAAAAGTACTATGAAGAGTGACAAAATCAGCAGACTTGTCACAGAAAATATAAACCTGATTTATTTAGTTATGAAACGCTTTAGAAACAGAGGAGTTGACCGGGAGGATTTATTTCAGATAGGAGCAGTTGGGCTGACAAAGGCAGCGCAGCGATTTGATGAAAGTAAGGGCTTTGCCTTTTCTACATACGCAGTACCGTTGATAATAGGGGAAATACAGCGCTTTTTACGTGATGATGGAATGGTACATATCAGTCGAAAAATACGGGATGATGCAAGAAAAATTGCAATTATCAGAGAAAAATACAGAATGAATGAAAATAGTGAAATTTCACTTGAAAAAATGGAAATTATTTCCGGTATGTCAAAACAAGATATAATAATTGCCATGGAAGCTGATAAAAATGCATCGTCAATAGAAAATGAAAGTGTGCTTGATTATTTGGACAATAAAATGAGTGCAGAAGCATCAGACAAGCCATCGGAGACAGATAAAGTGATAAATCACATCGCAATGCAGCAGGCGTTTAACTCACTGGATGATAGCGAGCGCAGACTGATTATGCTCCGCTATATGCAGGATAAGACACAGAAGCAGGTGGCAGAAGTGCTTGGACGCAACCAGGTGGCCATATCACGAATGGAGAAGAATACATTGGCGAAGCTTCGCAGGGCGATGATGTGAGTGGGAAGCGTCGTAGGTTTTGAGCTTCCCACATAAAGGCTGAGAGGATGCCGTGGTGGCATGTAGTATATTCTTCAGAAAATTATGAAGTCAGCCCCGAGCCCATGTGCGAATAGATTGTGGATATGCCGGGGCTTTTTTGTTATTAGGGAATATGGAACCTCGTGGCAGTTCATAATTTTCTTCAGAACACACTGCATGCCCTCCGGCGAATAAAGTGTGTCAAGTGGGAAGCATCGTAGGATGGGAGCTTCCCACATGCAGGCTGAGAGCCCCGAGCCGTCCGAACCGCAGGTGAGTACCGCCTGCCCCACCACCGGCTTATGCCACGTATTATTGAAAAGAAAGAAAACTACTTGCACCCAAGCCACAAAGCATATTACAATGGGCGGTAAGGAATATAATTGGATTGTCGAAAGGAGAAAAGAATGAAACTTCCACTCACATATGATAACTATATATTCGACCTCTACGGTACGCTCGTGGATATTCACACAGACGAGAGTGACACTGCAATCTGGGAAAAGCTCGCCATGTTCTATGGCTATTACGGAGCACTGTATGAGGCAAAGGAGCTTAAGGAGCGCTATGAGACACTTGTAAAAAGCAGCGAAGCAGAGCTGAAGAAGAAAATTGAAAAGTCTGATGCAGATGTGCAGTTTGCTATCTCATATGCCCATGAAGCATCACCGGAGATACATATAGAGGATGTATTTGAAAAGCTTTATGAGGAAAAGAGTGTGAATCCGACAAAGGAGCTTTCGGTGCATACAGGCCAGTTTTTCAGGGTGATGAGCACCGAATACATAAAGCTTTATCCGGGTACAAAGGAGATGCTTAAGGAACTTAAGAAGGCGGGAAAGAATATATATCTGCTTTCAAATGCGCAGCGTATATTTACAGCCTATGAGATGAGAAGACTTGATATCTTTGATTTGTTTGATGACGTATTTATCTCATCTGATTATAATACAAAAAAGCCTGATATCAGATTTTATACGGAGCTGATAAATAAGCATGATATTGACGTATCAAAATCGCTTTTTATAGGAAATGATTCGACTACCGATATCAAAGGGGCAAAGGAATGCCTGATGGATGCATTTTATGTGAGATCGAATATTTCACCAAAGGATGATATGGCTCATGATGCAGACTATATTATAGATAATTTTACCAACTGGTAATGCATTATTGTTTATAAACTGTCTCTTATACACATCTCCGAGCCACGAGACACTGAGCGATCTCGTATGCCGTCTTCTGCTTGAAAAAAA
>ENA-UADV01000047-UADV01000047.1-human-gut-metagenome-genome-assembly--contig:-NODE-47-length-42064-cov-9.715204_pt1 | contig 42064 bp, 35 predicted proteins | sample MGYA00244268_ERZ654264 | MGnify/ENA primary metagenome ERZ654264 (study PRJEB26926, sample SAMN06164955) | human gut metagenome | biome: ENVO:00009003; feature: ENVO:2100002; material: ENVO:00002003...
CACAAATCGAATATGACTATAACGCCCGGAAAGAAGAGATAAACCGGCAGGAAGCAGACTGGAAGCGTGAGAACAAGGAGGCCGGCATATCCACCGGCGGCAACGGATTGACCCCGGACCAGACGGATGCCCTTGTTGCCGCTCGGGGCTCCAACGACAAGAACCGGAGCGCTGCCATTACGGCCACCTTGGAGGAAGATATGGAAAAAGAAGCCCGGGCCATGCGTGATTACCTGTCGGAATATGGCAACTACGAGGAAAAGAAACTGGCTATCACGCGGGAGTATGAAAAACGTATCGCAGAAGCCACCACTGAGGGCGAACAAAAAACACTTCAGGAAGAATTGAAGAAAAAGGTGGCAGACCTTGACATGGAGGAACTGAAGGATGGGCTGGACTGGGAAGCCGTCTTCGGGGACCTCGACAAGGTATCCTCCGAAAGCCTCCAATCCCTCCGTACCCGTTTGAAGGAATATATCGATACCCAGAAGGACTTGCAGCCGGACAGCCTGAAAGACCTGGTACGTGCCATTGACGCCATCGACAAGAAACTTAGCGAGCGCGATCCCTTTGCGGCATTGGAATCATCCATGTCTCGGGTAAAATCCACGACCTTATCCGTCAAGGAGGCCCAGGAAGCCTATAACAAGGCCGTGGAAGAAGGGACTGAAGCCGAGCGGAAGAATGCCCGGGCCGCGCTGGATGCCGCCCGGAACGCGAGGCAGAGGGCACTGGCCGAGGCCACGGATGCCCTGCACGGCAGCGTGGGGCAAGTGAAGGAATACGTGGGAGCGGCAGAGGACCTTCTGGGACTGGTGGAACAGTTCGGTATCGATCCGCCGGAATGGATGGGCGAATACCTGGAAGGTTTAGGGCAGACGCTGGACGGTCTGGAAAGCATCGACCTGACCAAACCGATGAGCGTCATTACCGGCGGTATCAAGGCGGTAAGCGGCGCGGTGAAGACATTGTTCAGTTTGGGCGGCACCATCAATTGGAACGGAAGCAACGCGAAAGAGGTGCAGGCCACGATGGACCGGCTGACCAGCCGGAACGAAATGCTTCAGACTTCCATCGAGGACTTGACCGATACCATCAAACAGAGCAAGGGTACCAAATCCGTAGCCGCTTACCGCGACGCTTACCGGATGCAGCAAGAGACGAGTTCGAACTACCTGCAGATGGCGATGGCGCAGGCCGGTTACCACGGCAGCCACCGCTCTTGGAACTATTACTGGGATGGTTTCAGCCAGTCACAGATTGACAAACTGAGCGGACAGATCGGCCGCCAGTGGGACGGGAACCTGTGGAGCCTGAGCCCGGAGGAGATGAAGGCTCTCAGAAGCAACGTGGACATGTGGACACAGATACAGGACACGGGTAAGGGCGGTTACGGCGGGCGGCTTACCGAGAAACTGGATGACTACATAGACCAGGCCGGAAAGCTGGAGGAACTGACCGACCAGCTGTACGAAGGGCTTACCGGCATTTCGTTCGATGGCATGTACGGCAGCTTTATCGATAACCTGATGGACATGAAGTATGGCGCGAAGGAGGCGGCCGATGATATCTCGGAATATTTCATGCGGGCGATGCTGAGCAACAAGATAGGGGAGATGTATAGCGAGAAGTTGAAGGGCTGGTGGGAACGGTTCGGCAAGGCGATGGAAGACAACGACCTGACGGAAGCGGAACGGAAGGCTTTGGCCGACGAATACTTGCAGTATGTGGAAGAGGCGGTGGACCTGCGCGACAAACTGGCGGCAGCCACCGGTTATGACAAGACGCAGCAAGGTGGTACGAGCCAGAGCGCGAAAGCGGGCGGCTACACGGCCATGACGTATGACCAGGGCTCGAAGCTGGAGGGGATGTTTACCGGCGGTTTGCAACATTGGTCGAGTATGGACGACCGGCTGGAGAGCGTGTCGGAGAAGATGGACACGGCCGAGGGCCACCTGGCACGGATCGCCGAGAATACGGGCGTAAGTGCCGGCCACCTGGGCGAGATAAAGGATGAGATAAAGAAAATGATACGTGACGGACTAAAAGTGAAATGACATGGCAGATATATTGGGCGGGCTGGTGCTGGTGAACGGCACGGACATCTGGACGGAATACGGCGTGTTTCTGGTGGAGGACCGGCGCAGGGGCATGGATAACCTCTCGGCGATCCTGACCCCGAGCAAGACGAAGAAGGAGACGGCCGTGGACATACGGGAGGAGGACGGGGAGAAATACAGCGCGGTCCTTACCCCGAGGAACGAGGCGCGTGACGTGACGCTGCACTTTGCCCTGTATAACAAGACAAAGGCGGGATGGCTGCGGAAATATTTCGCGTTCATCAATTTTCTGAAGAAGGGGAAGGACGGGTGGCTCGACATCGCGTTTCCCCAGCTTGATCTGACACTGCGTGTGAGATATACGGACAGTCCGAAGTTCACCCCGCTGACCTATTTGTGGCAGGAAGGGGTCCACGCCGGGAAATTCAAGGTGAAGTTCCGCGAGCCGGTACCGATTATATAACCATTCAAAGACGATTCGAATATGCTTCTGACGATATACGATAAAGCCGGGGCCAAGCGTGCGGACGTGGCAGCAAGCGACAGTTCGACGCAGAGCAAGGAGGTGCAGGGCGACAACGTGCTGGCGCTCTCCTTCACGCATTATGCCCATATCCCCCTTGACGTGGGTGACTTCACGGACTACATGGGCGAGCGGTACTGGCTGACCGAGCGGTACACCCCGAAAGAGAAAAGCGGGAGCGAGTGGGAATATGACCTGAAGCTGTACGGTATCGAGAGCCTGATCAGGCGTTTTCTCGTACTGGAAACTACCGATGGCGACACCAATCCCCTGTTTACATTGACGGCCACGCCGCGGGACCATGTGGCGATGGTGGTGAAGGCCATCAACGACGGCATGGGTAACATTACCGACTGGAAAGTGGGGCAGGTTGATGGTACCGACCTTATCGTGATTGACTATGAGGGCATGTATTGCGACCAGGCCCTGAAGGAGATCGCCGGCAAGGTGGGAGGCAAGGCCGAGTGGTGGGTCGAGGGGCAGACGGTGAACGTGTGCCGCTGCGAACACGGAGAGGAGATCACGCTGGGATACGGCAAGGGGCTTACCTCCCTGGAACGGGATACGGGCAACACGGCGAAGTTCTACACGCGTCTTTTTCCGATCGGCAGCAGCCGGAACATCGACGCGGCGAAGTACGGTAGCCCTCGTCTGATGCTTCCGGGAAAAAAGAAGTACGTCGAGGTGGGTGTGGACGAGTACGGTATCTATGACCATTACGAGCAGGCCGCCTTCAGCGATATCTATCCCCGGCGGGTGGGTACGGTAAGCAGTGTCCGGAGCGAGGAGGTGACGGACGAGGAAGGTAAGGCCTTTACCGTCTATTACTTCAAGGACGGCGGGATGGATTTCGATCCTAACGATTATGAGCTGGCCGGTGAGACGAAACGCGTCTCCTTCCAGAGCGGTGACCTTTCCGGGCTGGGGGAGGGGGACGACCATTATTTCGAGGTGAACTTCGATAGTGTCACCCGTGAGTTCGAGATCGTCACGATCTGGCCTTACGGCGATGACACGCAGCTTCCGGGCGGCAAGCTCGTCCCGAAGGCCGGGGACACCTATGTCCTTTGGAACATCCGGATGCCGGACAAATATTACCGGCTGGCAGAGGAGGAGTTCCAGAAAGCCGTCGATGACTATAACAAGGACCACTGGCTGGATATCGCCGCTTACAAGGCTCCGACCGATCATGTGTGGATCGAGCGGCAGGAGGCCGATCTGTTTGTCGGCCGGCGCGTAAAATTGGAGAGCTCGGAGTATTTCCCGAAAGACGGTTACCGCAGGAGCCGCATTACGAAGATCACCCGCAGGGTAAACCTTCCCGGAGAGATGGACCTGGAGATCAGCGACGCCCTGCAGGTATCGAAATTTGACAGGGTAAACGACAGTATAGGGGAATTGAAAAGCTATACGAAAGCCAAGGCCGAAAGTTCCGGGCTTCCCGATATCATCCGGAGCTTCGATAATACGCTGCCGACCGACAACAATCTTTACTCGGCAAAAAGAAGCCAAAGGGAATTCCTGAGTAAACGCCATCGGGATACCGCTGCCGAGGTGATCGGTTTTCTGAAAGGGGCTTATTTTGGGGATTACAAAGCCGGTGAATCCGGGGGCAATATTGACGGCGACGGGAACGCCGAGTTTCTGACGGCGGTCATCCGTGAACTGCTCCGCAGTACCCGTTTCGTGGACGGTATGTTCGGCGAGGGCTGGCAGCTATGGATAGATAAAATAACGGGGCTGAGTAATCTTACGATAGACAAGGCGACCATCCGGCAGACGCTGGTAGCCATGGAACTGCTGATCGAGAAGGTGCGTAGCGTGGGTGGCCAGCTGGTTGTCTCCGCCGCCAACGGTAAGATCAAGACCGTGACCAGGGAGGGCAACAATTACCGCATCACCTTTGAGCAGGAGAACACGTTCGTGGCGCATGATCTGATGCGCTGTGCCGTTTTTACGGGGGCGGAGATTAGGGGGTACTGGGTGGAAGTGTCGGAAGGCGACGCGGAAGGGATAACGGTACCCCAGAGGGAGTTTGGCGGGACGGAACCGAAGGCGGGTGATGAGTGCGTGTTGATGGGTAACACGGAAAACCCGCTCCGGCAGAACCTGATCAGCATATCGGCCACCGAGGACGGCCAGCCACGTGTTGACATACTGGATGGCGTGATGGCGAAAAACTTCAACGGCTGTTTGCGCTGCCGGGTGGGTAATCTTGACGGTATCAAGGACAGCGCTTTCCCGGCGAATAGCCAACCACACGGGAACGGTCTCTATGGCGACAACGTATATTTGAAAGGTACGTTCGTCCTCATGACCGGCGAGGATATCCTGACGAAATTTGAAATTACGGAGGGTAAGATACAATCAGCCGTGGAGGGTCTGCGCGACGAGGTAAGGGAGGAGCAGAGTTTTTTCGATAACACCACGTTTACCGAGGGGATGAGTAAATGGATAAGCGGGTACAAGGCCGCGTTCCTGACTTTCGGCGGCAAGTGGATTCTTGCCGGTAACAAACTGTTAGCATCGAGCGAGAACGGCAACGTGGAGGTCATAAAGACCGGCAAGGTTCCTTACGTCAGGATAACGAACAGTTATATCATGCAGAAGAACGGGGATTTCCGCACGATCCCCGATTTCAAGGAGTTGAACGGGGACGGGCTTCGCATTCCGGGCTATGTCTACCTGTCCTTCCATTACAAGGTGATCGAGGCCGGACACCTGCGTATCGAGTTTGTCAATTCCAACAAGAACGGATACGAGAATTTCAACATGTTCGCTTACGACGGTGATTTGCCGGTCGGTGGGGAGAAGGTATTCAACCATTCCGGGCTGTGGAACGGGACCGGTGACTTCAAGCTGTCGTTCACGGGTGTTATCCAAGTGTCCTTGTTGGTGTTCTCGACAGACCGGACGGATGCCCTGGCGTACAAGTATGCCACGTTCTTCGACCAGTCGGAGAAGATGATCCGAATCGCGGCGGCGAATTTCGATAAGGACGGCAATGTGCTGGAGGCATCCTCCATTATCACGACGGCCAAATACAACAGGCTGATTTCTGTCCATTTCGATGAGAACGGGGAATTGCGGAATAAATCCGGATTGGTGACTACCGCCAATTTCTCCAAGCTGTTCGCTGAGGGCGTTACAAGCAACGGACTTGTAAAGAAGGCGGAACTGAATGTCTATGTCAAGCGTGACGAGTTCGGCAATCTTGTTTCCGGTGTCACCATTAAAGCCGACCAAATCAAACTGGAGGGGCTTGTTACGGCTAACGGCTATTTCAAGGTCCTCACGGACGGGAGTATCGAGACCCGGAACGCGAACATCAGCGGTACCGTCAAGGCGAGCGGCGGTAAGATCGGCGGCTTTACCATCGAGTCCGGCCGTTTGTATTGGAAAAGCCGCGATTATTTCGGTAACGACTCCCGAAGCCTGAAACTGGGGGTCTCAAGCTCCTCGACCGACGGGGTCGTGGACGTGGCCTTCAATGGCGCTACCAGTGGTCGGTTTGGCGTAAAATCAGTCGGGGCGACATCCGGTGGGGCCGCTATATACGCGTCGATAGGCTCCTTAACCTACCCGGCCAGCGGTATGACCTATGCCGGGTTCTTTGTGGGTCCGGTAGATGTAAGGGATACCGGTAACGGATTGACAAGTGACGTTTGCGCGTCGAAAGGGTTCCGGTACATCAAGAGCCGCAATTCCGACGGTACATACGTGTATAACGAGGGTGTGAACTGGGGGGATGGTGCCGCCCAGAATCCCGACCTTGACAAAATAAGACTTATCGTGAGGGGCGGCATCATTGTCGGCTATACAGGGGAATAAACATTTAAAACCAAGAGATATGAAAGTTGACTTAAACAGGAGATTCAGGGGCTTTGACGGGAACGAGCTTGGCGGCGACAACATCGCCACCGCCGTGGCGGAGGCCCTGTTCAATTACGGAAAAGACAAACCGGTAGGCCGTGATGAGAAGTTCAAGGCTTACGTCCTGTGCCAGCGTATCATCCAGGGCGGTGGAATCATGGAGATCACCACCGAGGAGGGTACGCTTATCAAGGAGGTATGCGGCGAGAGCCTGACGGCCGGCGGTTACGGCCAGGTTTATGAACTGATAGAGGGAGGGGTTTGATATGGCACTGACGGAATCGGATATCGCCCAGGTTTTGGAGGCGGTCAAGGCGGAATCGAAGAGTGTCGAATCCCTTGAGACGGTCGGCTCGCTGAGCGGGGTCAAATCCCTGCCGGGACAGAAAGGTGACAAACTGGTGAACGTCCCGATCACCTTATTGAGCAAGCCAGCCGATGACGCGGCGGCCCGGGCGATCAAGGCCGCTGAAAGGGTGGAGGGATTGGCTCCCGAAATGGAAACGGCCACTCAAGAAACCAAGAAAGCTATCCAAACTGCGGGTGAATCGGCGGCAAAGGCGGAGGCGGCCGCGAAGAAGGCCGAGGACGCGATAGCCCAAGGCTACAAACATAAGGAGATGAGTGAGGAGGAGTTTGAAAGTCTCCCGGAAAAGGACGGCAAGACCATTTACCTGATTTACGAGGAGGAATAGGTATGATAAGTGTTGGAAACAAAGAGGTGACGGCCATCCGTGTAGGCGAACGGGTGGTGGCGACGGTCTATATAGGGGCCAGGCTGGTTTGGCAAGCCATCCGGAGCTGTTTCGGCGCGGGCTTTTGGCGCGGTGACAAACCCTGGAGCCGAACGGATGGCTGGAAACGGATGAAATAACTTTTAAAGAATAACGATATGGCGAAAAAAGTGTATGACGAGGACGGTCTGGATATGCAGAAGACCGATTGGTCCGGTGACGAATCCACGGGTAATCTTCCGGTGAGCGGCCGGTTGGTGGAGAACTATATCAAAAGTATCGATGACAAGGCCACCCCTACGGAGGAGCTGGCCGCCGGTGAGACGAAAGCCCCCACGAGCGGCGCGGTGTTCGCCTCGCTGGTGGGTACCGTGACGAATATCGACGTGACGGACAGCGAGGACGGCACTCAGTACGTGATGACAGTCACGCAGAAGGATGGCGAAGGCGGGGAAAGCGACAGGGAGGTGCGCTTTTCCAAGTACACGGACGATGACAAGGTGGTGGTGAATATAGACCTGACCGATGCTTCGGGTTCCTCCTTGCCCGCTTCCCAGTATTTGTCGTTGGGTACCGGTTTCGTGGTGAGATATGCCGTTGGCGTGGGTACGGCCGGTGGCGGCGAGGTGAGTGGCTACAGCGACCTGAGGGCCAAGGTGGTCGTAAAACGTGGCTCCACGGTCCTTTCGGAATTCCAGGATGCGGAGTTTGTCGGTGTTACGGCCGGTCAGAGCTATACTTTTGACGCGTCGCCTTACTTGAAGGATGCCACGACCTACACCGTGCAGGTGGAGGCGCGGGCCGGTTATGATGGCGGTACGCTGATGAAAACCGCTACCGCCAGGGTGACGATGGTGGCCATGGAACTAAGTACCACTTATTCGGTTGGGAACGGACTGGCTGACGGGGGATACCGGAACGACGTGAACATCCCATTTACGGCTAAGGGAACGAGTGGCGAGAAGAACATCTACTACCGTATCAACGGCGGGCAGCCCTATACGCTTGGCCTGTCAGCCGGTTCCGGTGTCCAGCAGAAGAACGTCACCGTTGCGCTGAGTGAAATGCGGGAGGGCATGAACGTGGTGGAAGCCTATGCGCTGCACGAGAACTCCGGCGTGGTGAGCGAGATACACTACCTGACCCTGCTGAAAGCCGGGGAAGGTGTGACGGCCTATGCCGGCATGATGTTCAACCACCGGGCAGCGGGGTTCCAGCGTGACTGGAAACACCCCGTACTGGAGGCCGAGCAGTTCACGGCGTGGAACTTCACGTATGCCGGCTATGACCGGGATGCGTACACGGCCCGTGTGAAAGTGACCAGCCGGGGCAGCGTGGTGAAGGAAGACCTGCTGCAGCGCGGTGAGACCGGCAGCTACGGGCGGACGAACGTGAACGTGGAACCGCTGGATTACCGTGTGTCGTGCGGTGATGCCGTGCTTGAGGTGCGGGTGAACACCACATCGCACCCCGACATTGAAGCCACGCTGGCACCGGATGCCGTGTGCACGTTCGATGCCTTCGGGCGAAGCAACACGGAAAACAACCCGGAAAGCTGGGTGAGCGGGGACAAACGGATGGAATTCCGGGACGTGCTGTGGAGCGTGAACGAATACGGCGCGGGAAGCGGCTGGCACAAGGACCGCCTGTTGCTGGCCGGCGGTGCGGGCATGACACTGACGGCAGACGGCGGTTATCGCCCGTTCAACGAGGCGGACAAGCCCGAGGGTTTTGCCATCCGCGATGTGGGCATGACGCTGGAGATAGAATACAGCACGGCCAACGTGACTGACACCGACGCGGAGCTGATCACCTGTCTGGGCACCCTGCAAAACGGCAACCGTTACGGGCTGGTGGTGACCCCGGAGGAGGCGAAGTTCCTTACCGGCGTGGTGACGGAGGCGATGGATGCCGGTCAGGTCCTGCGCTATGAGGACTCGGTGGGTACGAAGTTTGAACCCGGTAAGAATATCCGCATCACTTACGTGTTCTACCCGGACGTGGAGACCAACGAGCAGCGGACGCTGATCGGCTTCTATGTGAACGGGGAGGAGTCGGCCGCCTCGAAGTGGCTGGACAAGGTGAACTTCGACATCCGGAGCCAGCTGGAGTTTAAATCGGAGGGGGCTGACCTGAACGTGAAGAGCGTGCGCATCTATAACAAGGCGCTAACCTCGGACGAGGTGCTTAACAACTACATCGTGGACCGCAACCATCTGGAGGATGCCGACGGGGAACCGGGCGTGCGCTCGCTGGATGAGGACAACCGCGTGCTGAACGAGGGGGACACGGTGAGCATGGAGAAGCTGATGGGACTGATGAAGAAGCGGCGGAACTCGATCATGGTACTGATAGGCACGGGCAGCGTGGGCAGTGAGGTGCCAAGCGAGAGCGACACGCTGAACGTGATGGACGCGCTGGCCCAACTGAACAACAAGAAGGCCAACAAGCTGTGCCGGGAAGTTAGATTCTACAACGGTGAGAACCGGGCACTGGACTGGATAGCCCGTGACATTTATCTGCGTATCCAGGGTACCAGTTCGGTGAACTATGCCCGCAAGAACCTGCGCTTCTACTTCCAGAAGACAGCCAGCGGTTACACGGCACGGATGAGCTATGGAGAGATAGACGGTAACGGGCAGCAGAGCAACCCGACAGCTACGGAGGGTAAGAAGAACCTGTTCCGACTGCGGGACAACTCGGTGGGGGCAAAACTCGCCTGCGCGAAGTGTGACTTCTCGGACTCCTCCATGACCACCAACACCGGTGGCGCGAAGTTCATCCATGACGGCATGAAGGAGATGGGCATCCTGACCCCTGCCCAGCAGTATGCCGCCGATCACGCGGATACGTGCAAGGAAGACATACGCTCGGCCATTGACGGCTTGCCCTGTGACCTGTTCGTGGCCAAGAGCGTGGATGAGGATCTGACCTACTACGGCCAGTACAACATGAACAACGAGAAGAGCGACAGCTACCCGATATTCGGCCAGGACAAGACCATCGGCGAAGAACAGTGGGGGACCGGTGATACGCTGAACTACCTGCAGGCGAACGGCGACCGGCCGAAGGAATACCTGCCCATCTGCATCGAGACGCTGAACAACTCGAACGACCTGTGCCTGTTCCGCTGGCTTCCGTCCACGGAGCCCGACCATACGGACTTCATGGATTTCAACTTTGACGGCGGTTTTGAGTTCAACCACCCGAAAGACGTGTTCTGGAACGACGGCGGAGGCGATGCCGAAGAAGAGCCGAACATCAAGGAACATCTGGGTACCGGTGACAAGTACGACAAGATGTACAAGGCGCTTGACCGCATGATGAGTTTCCTTTACAGATGCGTGAAGGAAACGCCTGCCGGCAAGAATCTGGCCTATAACAAGGAGACGCACACGTTTGACGGGGTGGACTATGAGGATGACGGCAACAAGTTCCCGACGGCCAAATGGGTGAGCCCGACCTTCAAGGCGGAAGCCGGGAAGTATTTCAACCTTCCCAACCTGGCCGCCTACTACCTGTATGTACAGTTCAACCTGGGTGTGGACCAGCTGGCGAAAAACATGCTGGTGCGGACATGGGACGGCGTGATGTGGTGGATAACCTATTACGACGGAGACTGCCAGCTGGGTTCGGACAACAAGTCGTTCCTGACCGGGAAGTATGATGACAACCGGCAGACCAAGCGGGACGGTGCCTATGTGATGCAGGGACACAACAGCTGGCTGTGGAACCTGATACTGGGCAATATGGGCAATTTGCTGGAGGAAGTGATGACCAAGGGCGTGAACGGCGGTACCAGCTTCATGAGTGCCTTCAGCATCCAGAAGGCCGTTGACCATTTCGACACCGAGCAGATGAAGAGGTGGTGCAGTCGGCTGTACAATAAATCGGGCATCTTCAAATACATCTACCCGTTCCTGAACGAGATGCCGGTGGGTGCGGACGGCGCGAAACAGACCTACCCGCAGATCTACGGTCTGAAGGGTTCGTTAAAGGCGCACCGGAACTACTTCATCCAGCGCAGGTATGACCTGAAGCAGGTGGAGTACGGTTATGTCTCTACGCTGGGCGCCCAGTTCTACCAGAGTACGGCATCGCTGGACAAGGCATACAAATTGAAGCCGATGCAGTACCGGCTGACCATCCCGTACCGTGTGCAGCTTTCCACCAGCAACGGCGTGCAGGCCGACAGCGGCGTGGTGGATGCGGACGTGCTCCACTCCCTGCAGCTGGCCCGTGCCTTCGGTGAGAACGACCCGCTGAAGATTATCGGCGCGGCCAAAATCAAGGAGCTGGTGTGGCATGAGGACGCGTTCGCCATCGGATTCAATTTCGGCTTGCTTACCTCATTGGTTAAACTTGACATGAGCGTGGAGAAAGCCAGCGGTTATCGTAACGGTTCATTCATGGCCTCTACGAACGGCATGCTTCTTCTGGAAGAGCTTAATATGCGCAACAACCTGCTGGCACGGAATGGCGATAACGGCAACGTGACGACCTTGGACTTGAGCTGGCAGGGACGGTTGAGGAAGCTGGACGTGAGAGGCACGGGGCTTACCCGCGTGAAACTTGCCACCGGTGCGCCTGTTGTGCAGTTATGCTTGCCGGAAACGATAGAGGAACTGTTTCTGGAATATCTTCCCAGGTTGGCAGAGAGCGGATTGGTACTGGATGGCATCGGTAACGTGCGAGGCTACCGGTTCATGGGTTGTCCGGGCATTGACGGGTTTGCCATGCTGGAACGTCTTCATCAGGCCAAGTTGAACGGTAGCGGTAAACTGGAGCGTTTTGTCCTTGACATCGATATGGAGGATGACGGCAAGCTTCTCGGAAAATACTACGATTATGGTACCTATACCTCCACCGGAGCGATAGACAACCGTCATTCCGGATTGCGTGGCAGGCTCCGCCTGACAAAGTACATGGAGGACGAAGAAGCGGACAGATACAGGGAGCGGTACCCTGAACTGGAGATCGTGCAACCGGCCTACAGTATCATCGAGTCGGACGAGAGCGTACCGGACGATGCCAATATCTCCAACCCGGACAACGAGACCGGCTATAAGTATGGAAATGCTTACGTCATGAATGCCCACGTAGTGGCGATCCTCAAGAAGCGCCACCGTGTGCTTGCCAAGGTGACGAAGAAACCCACGAGCCGTAAAGTGGAGATGGCGGGCCAGGCGGTCGACATCAACAATTTGGATGGTGAGATGACCTATTGTCCTTTGGATGATACCAGCAGTAATAAATACTACGATGGCAGCGCAGCCAAACTTGACAGCAGCGAGGGCGACTGGATGATGTACGAACCGTTCTTTTGGTCGAAAGGTGTCAATGACTATCTGAACGAGAAATATTACAGTTGTTACAGTTCCAACGGCCCCGACGATATGCCTCCCATCCCCGAAGTAACCGTTTTGACACTGGATGATATAAAAGAGACCAAGGACGGCTACTTGGCGGAACGCAAACTACTGAGTGGCAAGCCCACGTTGAAGGATTCTTATAGCACGGACAAGACTTATTCGGTCTGCAAGGTGGATGTGCAAGGTTACAAGCGTGTGCGTTTTCCGAGTGTTCCCGGCACGGGTCTGGTCGGCAGTCTATTTGTAGACGGCTCTGGAAACGTAGTCAAAACCATCGTGGTTCCAACGATCGGCTTGAAGTTCGAGGCGGGCATGTACTTGATATCGGATGTTCCGGAGGGCGCCACGGCCTTGCACTTCTCGATCTTGAACACGGCCGAGTTCGACAAGGTCGTTCTTTCCAACTCCGACAAGATCGAGGATATGGAGCCCGATTGGGTGGCCAACGAGGAACATCTTTGTGCGGTAGTAGGCAGTAGCGTGGTAGGTAGCAAGTTGCGTTCATGCATAACGGGTAATTCCACGACGGCCAGCATGAACTGGATCGATTTTCATTATTACAGCCAGCAGCGCGGTATGCAGCAGATAGACGCGTTGATGCACTCGCGTATAGCGAACCTGTTTTACGCGAGGTACGGCCGTCGTGACAGCCAGGAACAATGCGGCGGCGGTCAGCATACGAACAATCGTATCACGGGCGGTACAGCCGGTTATGGTATGCAGGATACGATCGGTTATGGTGAGGCGTATAAGATAAACGACAAGATCACGAATTCCATCGTGGACGGTTCTATCCACCAGTACGCTTGGTATCGTGGCCAGGATGAGTATGGTTCTCCGACCGTGACCCAGGTAAACAATATCAGTTGTCTGGGCTATGAGGATATCTACGGGCATAAGTACGACATGATGGACGGCGTAGATTTACCCAATGACAGCGCAAACCAGGGCAAGTGGCGTATCTGGATGCCGGACGGTACGACCCGTATGGTGAAAGGCAAGACCTCGAGCGACCAGTGGATAACGGGTGTCGCCCATGGCAAGTATATGGACGTGATACCAGTGGGAACCGCAAACGGTTCGTCCAGCACGTATTATTGCGATAAATACTACATATCTACCGCATCGAGCCGTGTGGTTTTTCGTGGGTACAATAACTCGTATGCGAATGGTGGTGTGTCGTACGCGAATGCGGGTAGCGATGCCTCGTACTCGAACTCGGTGATCGGTTCCCGTCTGGCCTTCCGCGGTCGGATCGTCAAAGCGGAAAGCGTGGAAGCGTACAAGGCGATAGTCGAAAAGGCATGATCGAAAACGGGAGCGAAGCGACAAAACGTAAAGCGTTCTCGTTCCCGTTTGTGTGATCCGAAGCGAACGAAAACGGGCGTAAGCCCGTCGAAAATATAATATCAACAGTGTTTCCGCATGAAAAATAATACCTTTGTATTCCAAAGGGTGGCGTTTCCTTTAAGCCGTGTGGTTTTTCGTGGGTACAATAACTCGAATGCGAATGGTGGTGTGTCGTACGCGAATGCGAATAACGATGCCTCGAACTCGAACTCGAATATCGGTTCCCGTCTGAACAACAATCGAAGGAAATTAAAATCGGCGTACAACACCGGGGACTTGTCCCCACCGTGGAGCCGAGGGGAACAAGCCCCAGTAACAGCGGCCCGGAAGGGTTGGAAAACTGAGAAATCAAGCGTCGGGTAGAGTTTGGTAGGCCGCAAGGCTCGAAGAAGTCAGGCCCGGGAGATTGAAGGCCGTGTGGCCGTAATGTGATATGATATGCGTAGAGAAGGTTACATAATAGAAGAGATTATAGAACCGTCCAATATGGAGGATTCCTTTGATCAAGTCCTTCGCGGCACGAAAAGAAAGCGTAGCCGCCAAGGGCGTTACCTGCTTGCGCATAAGGAAGAAGTATTGGATGAACTGACCGCATCGATCGCATCCGGAAGTTTCCGGGTGAAAGATTATCATGAACGGGATATAGTGGAAGGTGGTAAGTTACGGCGTATTCAGGTACTAAGCATGAGAGACCGTATCGCCGTACACGCTATCATGACCATCGTAGACAAGCGTTTGAGGAAACGGTTTATCCGAACCACTTCGGCCAGCATCAAAAAACGTGGCTCGCACGATCTGATGGCGTATATTCGCCGTGATATGAAAGAAGATCCGGAAGGCACGCGGTTCTGTTATAAGTTTGACATCAAGAAGTTCTATGAAAGCGTGAAACAAGATTTCGTGATGTATTGCGTGAACCGGATATTCAAGGACAGGAAGCTCATCGCCATGCTGGATAACTTTGTCCGGCTGATGCCTGAGGGTATCAGTATCGGCCTGAGGAGTTCGCAGGGGCTGGGCAATTTATTGTTGTCTGTTTATTTAGACCATTATTTGAAGGACAGGTACGGCGTCCGTTATTACTACCGCTATTGTGATGACGGTGTGGTACTGGGTGAAACGAAAGCGGAATTGTGGAAGATTCGTGATGTCGTCCACGGGTGTATAGAATCTATCGGTCTTCAAGTAAAGGAGAACGAACGTATATTCCCAGTGACGGAGGGTATCGATTTCTTAGGATACGTTATCTATCCCGATCGTGTGCTTTTAAGGAAGCGCATCAAAAAGAACTTTGCCCGGAAGATACACGAGGTTAAATCGAGAAGGAGACGGCGTGAATTGGTGGCCAGTTTTTATGGTATGGCCAAGCACGCGGATTGTAATATGTTGTTTAAAAAATTAACAGGCAAAGAAATGAAAAGTTTTAAAGATTTGAACGTTTCCTATAAGCCGGAGGACGGCAAGAAACGTTTTCCCGGCACTGTGGTAAGCATCCGGGAACTGGTGAACCCTTCCCATCATAGTGAAAGACTTTGAAACGGGAATCAAGACAGAACAGGGCGAGGACCGCTGTATCGTGAGTATCGAGCAGAATGGTGAGTCCAAGAAGTTTTTCACTAATTCGGAAGAAATGAAAAACATCCTTGCACAAGTGAGGGAAATGCCGGACGGTTTTCCGTTTGAGACAACGATAAAGACGGAAACGTTTGGAAAAGGTCGAACCAAATACGTGTTTACATGAAACGAGTAGAAGGAAGTGCCGGTGTATCGCTGCTGGAATGCACGAACCCGGTGAAAGGAAAGTGGCGCGTCCGCTGGGACGTGCAAAAGAAGGAAGACGGTTCCGCTTCTTACATGGAAGAGGAGTTCAACCATAAGCCGACCGACGAGGAGATACGGTCAACGGTCACGGCCTGGTATAACCGGGAGACTGACAAGGCCATCCTTTCGGGATTCATATACGAGGGTATTCCGGTATGGCTGTCAAGCGAGAACCAGTTCAACTACAAAGCCGCATACGATCTTGCCGTCCAAACGGGAGGGCAGAACCTGCCAGTGACGTTCAAGCTGGGTGCGGATGATGAGCCGTATTACAGGACGTTTGAAACGGTCTCAGACCTTCAGAATTTCTACGTGAAAGCGATGAAGCACATACAAGACGCGTTATCTGAAGGATGGAAGAAAAAGGACGCATTGGACTTGGCTTTGTATGAAGCCGGGTAATGGATGAATCCCTGCGGGGGAAGGGATAGAAAAAAGCCCCCGGCCTGTTAAATAGTCGTCTCACTTACTATTAAACACAAAACGCTCACAGCGCACGACCGGGGGCAAATACCCTCGTTCGCGCTGTGAGCGTTATTTTTTTGTGTGGCGCATTTGTGCGCCTAATAAGTGAGACATTGCAAAGGTACTAAATTTTTGTTTGTATGAAAGTGATAGAGATATTAAACTTCAATCGTGAGTTGTTGAAAAAGTTACATGAGGCGGGAATACGCCTTGAAGATACCCAGTATATTGACTTGTATTCCGATTATATGAACCTGTACAAGAATGGTGAAAAAGTGTCTTATATTGTAGCCATACTTTCTGAAAGGTATGCTGTAAGCGAACGGAAAGTATATGGTCTTTTGAAACGTTTCCAAAGTGACTGCACAAGCGGTGCAGTATAACATTAGGCTTAAATTAGTTCGTCCAATAGTTTGGCTCTACCTTTGTTCCAAACCCATAAAACAAAACAAAGTATGAGCAAGTACACTTACAAGCCGCAATATGGCGTAATCGTCATTTGCACAGATGAAAAAGAACAAAAGGAGATTTACGAACGTCTCTTGAAAAAGGGTCTAACTCTTAAAGTGGTGAACGTATGAAAATAGAGGTACAACACCATTGTAGCGACTTCAACAGCTATCGGGCCGCACGGGTAAAAAGCCTTTTCAACGCAGAAAAAGGCTGTGATTGGGAAAAGACAGTAGAGCTACCAATCGAGGATCGGGAATGGCAAATCGGATTGATCGTCGGACCATCCGGTAGTGGAAAAACCAGTATTGGAAACAAAATATTCAAAGAACCTATTTATGACCTCTATTCCGGCTGGGATAAGGATAAACCGATTGTGGACTGTATTGCTCCTGACGGAGACTTCAACACAGTGACGGGTATGCTTTCGGCAGTTGGCCTTGGTGATGTTCCGGCATGGCTGCGGCCATTTCATGTGCTGAGCAACGGTGAAAAATTCCGGGCAGGTCTTGCACGTTTGGCGTGTGAACGGCCGCGGCACGCCGTGGTGGACGAGTTTACATCAGTCATTGACCGGCAGATAGCCAAAGTCGGAGCCGCGGCGTTTTCGAAGACGTGGAGACGTGGCAGCGGGCAGATCGTGCTTCTTTCCTGCCACTATGATATAATCGAATGGCTACAACCAGACTGGGTGTATGATACTGCGGAGGCACGGTTTTACGACCGTGACTGCCTTCGGCAACGTCCAAAACTCGAACTTCAAATTTATAAAGTCAGGGGAACTGTATTCCCAAGATTGTTTAAGCAGCATTATTATTTAGACCTTCCTATGCCGGTCGCGGCCGAGTATTTCGTTGGCTTTGTCGGTGGTGAGCCCGTCTGTCATTTAGCGGTAACACCACTCTTTACGGCAAAGGCTTACCGGTCCACCCGGTTGGTAGTACTTCCCGAATGGCAGGGAATAGGCGTTGGCACTAAATTTTTAGCGGCCGTTTGTGAATATCATCTTCAGGGACATGGTAGATGTGGCAAACCTTACCCGGTGTTCTTTCACACCTCACACCCGCAACTATGTGGGGCGTTGCGCCACTCTAAAAAGTGGATACAAACCGGAGCGCATTTATATGGGAATAATAAAGGGCGCAGCGCGGCTTCGATGGCACGTTCAGCCCAAAGGTTAAATAAGTCTGATCGTGCGGCAACCGGTTATGGCGGTCATTTCAGGGCGGTTCAGGCGTTCAAATATATAGGGAATGATAATTAAAATATTGGGAAATTGCGAGTCGGTGGCATTCAAAGCAGCCGAAATGTTCGTTAAAGCAAAAGGGCATATGCTTTGGTGTGATGGGTATCGGTGTGACCTTGCCATTGCGCCACTCCTTACGGTGAAAGTTTCCGATGAAGAACTGAAAGAGGCGAACCGGGGTACGTTGATATTCCATCCCTCTCCACTACCTTACGGGCGCGGGGCATCATCTATCAAATGGGCGTATAAACGAGGGGAACCGATAACCGCCGCCACATGGTTTTGGGCAGACTCCGGCTATGACACCGGCGATATTTGCGAGCAGGAGATAGTAAAAATAGACTATGGTGTGCGGCCTCGCGTCTTTTATGAGCGAGAAATCATTCCGGCCATGATCCGGACGTTAGGACGTTGTTTGGACAACATCGGGAAAGGTATTATACGTCGCATCCCGCAAGTGGAAGCCTATTCGACATACGATAAAAGGCTGTAATAGCCCATCTTAATCACTATGTAAAGATAGTGATTTTTGCTAATTTAGCAATGAGGTTCAAGTGATATTTTTTTGTGGAAGATTCAATAAAAAGTGTCGTTCAAATAGTTTTCAAAAGGCGTTTGAACGACACTTGTATTTCGACCGGATAGCTTAACCGAAAAGATTGTAACCGGGATTTTTGGAGTACATTTCGTTTTTGCAAAGAAAATCGCATTTCGTTTTTCACAGCTATCGCATTTCGTTTTGCGGGATTTATAGATCATTGAATAAATAATCATTTTAATAATTATGCCATTCGTATCAGTTGTATTACCGGCTTACAAAGCTACTTGTCTGAAAGAGGCTGTTCATTCGATTCTTTCACAGACTTATAGAGATTTTGAATTGATCATAGTCAATGATGCATCTCCCGAAAATGTGAAGGAAGTGGTTGCTAAATTCCAGGATGAACGTCTGGCATATTATGAGAACGAGTATAATGTCGGCGGTAAAGATTTGGTAAAGCAATGGAATGATTATTGTCTCCCCAAAACATCGGGCGAATGGGTGGTAATGGCTTCGGATGATGACATGTATGCGCCAACTTATTTGGAAGAAATGGTGAAACTTACCGAGAAATATTCCCAATACGACTTATTTCATTGTCGTGTTAATAAAATTAACATTTTTTTTGGGAGGGGTAATCGGTACGTCTGCACCTTCAGCAGAATTTGAAAGCTGTTTGGATTTTATTTCCCAGCGTTTGTGCAACCATCGGCTCCAAACTGTACAAGAATTTATGTTTAGACGAAAAGCTATGATCTCAACGGGGGGCTTTGTCGCTTTTCCTTTGGCTTTCTTTACCGATGATGCAACTTGGAGTAAGTTATCGGGAAACGGTGTAGCTTGCAGTATGCAACCTTTGTTTATGTTTCGTTTCTCTGGCATCAATATTTCTTCAAACAAAGAGACTTCTGACAGAATGCTTCTAAAACTGAAAGCTTGTTTCTTATATGCTGATTGGATGAAGACCTATTTGAAAAGAATAGAATGTAAAAACGAGCAAGAAAAAGCTTTTATGCAAAATATTCTAATGGGATTGAAATATAAGCAGCTAGAATGGATAAACTGGACTACTTGCCGTACTAATTTTAAGGATTTCATGAAAGTCTATCGGAATAAGGAGTATAGAAACATATGCGGGACAGCTAGATGGTTCGTGCTTCTGCTCAGGAATATCAACGAACGTTTTTTTGTAAGAAAGGATTATTATTAAACAATACTATGACTTCCGTATTGAATTCATTTTGGCTGGGTATCAAAGTGCCTTTGCGAAAAGCGGTGTATTGGCTTCAATATAATTTGTTGAAGCGGAAAAGGAATGCTTTCAATATCCTTATGGCTGAGGAAACCATCGACTATATCGTTAAACACGAATGTTCCGTTTGCCGATATGGTGACGGAGAAATTGACATGATCACTTGTCTGAAAGAGGGGTTTGATGAAAGTCGTAAAAGTGATTTCCAAACATACGATGAAAAATTAGCATGGCGTTTAAAGCAAATTTTGGGAAACGGATCGGACGAAGAGCTGAATTTGATAGTGTGCATTCCCTATGTATGGAAAAGCCATCGAAGCCTCTCTTTTACAGCCAGACGGTTCATCGAGCGGAGCTTTGTAAATAACCGGGAAATGATATTTGCTTCCATTCATCCTACACGACTCTATGGAGACTCCTATTTTACCCGGTTCTATATAGACGCTCGTAATAAAAAAAAGAAGGGGAGCTATATACAGCATTGCCGCCAAATATGGCAGGGACGCGATCTCTGCATCATAGAAGGTGAACAGAGCCGGTTAGGTGTCGGCAATGACTTGTTCGATAATGCTCAGAGTATAGAACGCATACTTTGCCCGGCATTGGATGCTTTTGCCAAGTATGATGAAATAATGAAGGCAGCTTGTACCGTGAATAAGGCAAAACTCGTTTTGATTGCTTTGGGACATACCGCTACGGTTCTGGCATATGATTTAGCTGAAGTGGGATACCAGGCTATTGATATTGGGCACATTGACATCGAGTATGAATGGTTTCTGATGAGAGCGCCCAAAAAAGTACCTGTCCCGCATAAATACGTGAATGAAGTGCCGGAAGGCAGACAATTTTCGGAGGAGCGGAACAAGGAGTATCTTTCTCAGATAATATACAGTGTGAAATAGAGATGAAAGAAATGTTGCAGGGTAAAGTTTCGGTTATTGTTCCGGCCTACAATGCTGCTCGGTTATTGGAGCGTTGTGTACGAAGCATAACGGGCCAGACATATCCGGCTTTGGAGGTGATAGTTGTGGATGACGGCAGCAAGGATGATACGGGTAAGATAGCAGATCAACTCGCAGCGGAGGATAGTCGTATCCGGGTGGTTCATAAAACCAATGGTGGAGTAAGTGCTGCCCGTAACGATGCATTGAAATTAGTAGAGGGGGAATGGATTACTTTCGTGGATTCCGACGATTATCTGGAACCGGATTTCCTGCGATCCCTACTTGACGGTGAAGTTGCGGATTTGGTGATAGGTGGTTATCATACGGTAGGGGCCAATGAAATACCAAGTGCAAATTATCCGACTGACACAGCTCATTCTCCGGAAGCTATTAAGAGAGCATTGGAAGCCCGGCTTACTGATATGACGTTTTTGTGTCCGTGGGGGAAGCTGTTCCGCACTTCTCTGGTACGGTCGTTAAGGCTGATTTTCAATACGGAGATGAAGGTGGGCGAAGATGTGGTATTCGTGTGGAGTTATTTGGCTCATTGTTCTTCATTGGCTTTCAAACAGGGACAGGGATACGACTATTATACTGAGCCGGGAGCGGATTTCAAGTATGCGTTGGATGAAACTGTTTCTTTGCAGACCATTGAACGGATTTTGGGTGTATTGGACGGATTGAAACGGAACTTCGGCATGGATACAGAGCATGCCCGTTGTCATGTCCTGAACTATTATATATGGTTGTTCAAACTTTATGTAAATCGTAATTATCTACTAAGGGATTTAGCGCGGATGAAGAATTTTTTTTACTATCCGTTGATACTCGATTATTATAAAACTTACCGCCGGACATCTAAAGACAAATTGTTAGTGTACTTGCTTTTGAAATTGCGGTTGTCCGGTGTCCTGTATCTAATGATAAAGCTTTATTATTAATGGTTGTTAGTATCATCACACCACTTTACAAGGTAGAGGACTTCATTGCACGATGTGCCGATTCGCTTTTCCGACAAAGTTATACGGAGATAGAATATATATTCGTAGATGATTGTAGCTCGGACAGGAGTGTAGAGGTGCTCTTGCAGGTGGCCGAACGCTATCCGCAACTTCAGCAACAAATCAGAATACTTCATCACGAGTCTAATCGTGGTGTAGCTGCTGCACGGGAAACAGGGTTGGCTGCCGCAACGGGAGAGTATGTGTATTGGGTGGATGCGGACGATTGGATAGAGCCGGATGCGATAGAGAAGATGGTGGTGCGATCGGAACAGGGGCAGAAGGATATTATAGCTTGCGGGTGGTATCTCTGTTTTAGGCAAAATGAGCGGCGAATGCCCATGCCTTGTTATGCTGATGCAGAAACAGCTCTGAGAGGAATGTTATCAGGAACGATGCGTTGGAACTTGTGGCTCTATATGATAAAACGTGACTTGTATTTAATGAATGATATTCATTTCATGGAAGGGGAAAATGTAGGGGAAGATATGCTGGTACTTATTAAATTATTCTCACATGCGAAGAGTATTGGATTCGTAAAAGACGCATTCTATCATTATGTAAAACAAAACGAGAATAGCCTCACCAGGCTTAGTCCTGAACAACAGATGAAACGTCAAATGCGTAACTTGCAGGCTGCGACGGACTATCTGGTCACCCATTTTATCGGGAAGTATGAAAAGGAAATCAACTTCTTCAAGCTCAATGCCAAGATGCCGCTACTCATCAGTAACGATAAAAACTCTTATCGGACATGGACGGCCTGTTTCCCCGAAGCCAACAAATACATTATGGCGAACAAAAGGCAGACCCTGCGTATGCGATTGGTGCAACTGATGGCTGCGAAAAGGCAGTTTTGGCTGGTGGAACTTTATTACCAGCTGGTATTTAAATTTGTTTACGGAATACTATACAAATGATTCATTTTATAGCTATTATATTAACGGGGATTGCCTGTTCCTTGTATATGTTCCCGTTTTCATTTACTTTCTTACCGGTTGGTAATACTAAGATTTATTTGGCGGTGTGCGGGTTGGTATTGTTTTTTCTGAATCAGATCCGTAACAGGCAACAAGTGTCCAGCCATTTCATGGTGACGGTTTCCCTGGCTGCTTTTGTCGTATCGCTGATCTGCATTGTGTCGCTGTTATACAACGAGACCAATGATACCACCTATGCAATCTATATCATACAGATGTGGGTATGGACAGGTGGAGCCTATTTCGTTACTCGATGTATGAAGTCAGTGCATGGCAACGTGACGGTAGAATTGATAGCGTTTTATGTTGTAGGTGTTTGCGCCATTCAATGTTTTTTTGCCTTGATGAATGAGTTCATTCCGGTATTTAAAGGATGGGTGGACACATACGTGGAACAGGAAACGGCTAACTTGAACAGATTGGATCGTATGTATGGAATAGGAGCTTCCTTGGACACAGGAGGTAGCCGGTTTGCTTGTGCGTTGATATTGCTATCGCATATATTGATGAGATATGCGAATAAAAACAATGGACGGATTATTCTGTTAGCATTCTTATTTATTTTCATATTTATTACGGGTAATATGGTGGCCCGTACTACTTTAGCAGGAGGCATAATTGCCATTCTGTATCTATTATATTGTCTGAGAGAAGGGATTAACGGTTCTGCTCAAAAGGTTTTTTTGTTATTTGCAGCTGTGTTGGCAGTAACAATTCCTATTCTTACTTCTTTATACTATTCTTCTGTGGAAGTCAAGGATATGTTTCGCTTTGCCTTTGAGGCATTCTTTAACTTGTCGGAAAAAGGTAGCATCAAGACCGGTTCAACAAATGACTTACTGTTGATGTGGCAACAGGTTCCGCAAGAGTTAAGGACATGGATTATCGGTGACGGTTATTTCCTTTCTCCACATTTTACAAATCCTTATTATACCGGGCATTTGTATGGGGCATACCACATGGGCACGGACGTGGGGTATCTTCGTTTTATATTTTATTTTGGCATAACGGGATTATTGGCTTTTGCCTATTTCTTTGTGTTGTGCACACGCGAATGTCGTAAAAAATATCCGGCACATAAGGTGTTATTCATACTCCTGCTGGTGATGAATTATGTATTGTGGATAAAAGTGGCTACCGATCTCTTCTTTATTTATGCTCTGTTCTTGGTGGCAGATGATTCTATGGCAGAAGAAGATGAATGTTCAACAGTCAGACAGGTTGCATAATGAGAATCGTATATTGCATATCCGGCACCTGCAATTCCGGTGGTATGGAGCGTGTATTGAGTAACAAAGCCAATTATCTGGCAGCACATGGTTATGAAGTAACCATTGTGACCACAGACCAGAGGGGACGCAGACCTTTTTTTGCTTTGGATGGGCGGATTGAGTGTGTGGATCTGGATGTGAACTATGAGACCAACAACGGAAAATCCTTTTTCAATAAGTTGGTTCATTATCCGTTCAAGCAACTCAAACATAAACGTCGTCTGACAAAGGTATTGAATCTCATCAAACCGGATATTACTGTTTCCATGTTTTGTAACGATGTCGCTTTTTTGCCTTCCATCCAGGATGGAAGCAAGAAAGTGCTTGAGGTGCATTTCTCCCGCTTCAAGCGTTTGCAGTACGACCGCAAAGGACTTTGGAGGCTGGCTGATAAATGGAGAAACCGGAATGAGCAGAGGCAAGTGGCTTGTTTTGATAAATTTGTGGTTCTCACGCATGAGGATAAGGATTATTGGGAAGGGCATGCAAATATAGAGGTTATTCCTAATGCACAGACATTTGCGTGTGATGTTCCCGCCGCTTTGGAGAGTAAAACGGTGGTGGCAGTAGGCCGTTACACCTATCAGAAAGGGTTCGATATGCTGTTGCGAGCATGGAGACGGGTGTGCGACTCAATCGATGATTGGCAGCTGCATATTGTGGGTGAAGGGGAAATGAAAGAAAGCCTGCAACAGCAAATTTTAGATTTATCGTTGGAAGATCGTGTCGAGCTATGTCCTGCCACCAGCGATATTCAAAGCGTTTATCGGGAAGCTTCCGTGCTAGTTCTGTCGTCCCGTTACGAGGGCTTTGGTATGGTATTGCTCGAAGCGCAGACCGCAGGTGTACCTACGGTCAGCTTTGATTGCAAGTGCGGCCCTTCCGATATTGTTGCCGACGGAGTAACCGGTTATTTGGTGCCGGCAAATGACATACCGGCTTTGGCAGAGAAACTGCTTGTATTAATGCGTGATGAAACCTTGCGCAAACAGATGGGACGTAATGCTTTTGCCGACGCATCCCGCTTTTCGGAAAAGGCTGTCATGCAACGATGGACGGATTTATTTGAAAACTTCCGGTAAATGTACAGTCCGTTACAACGAAAGTCTTTTATATTTTCTTTTTTATTCTAATATGGGAAACAATGCAAAACTCATAGTCGTGTCTGCTGTCGGATTGCGTCAGGGAGGTACTTTGACTATTCTGAAAGAGTGCCTGCAATATCTTTCTACCTGTGTACGTGAGGGGCATGTACGTGTGATAGCCATTGTACACGACAGAAGGCTCGCGGAGTTCAACGGCATTGAGTATATTGAATTGCCGGATGTCATCAAAAGTTGGACTCGCCGGTTATGGTGCGAATATATAACCATGCACCGCATTTCTCAACGATTACCCGGGATTGATTTATGGCTTTCACTGCATGACACCACCCCTCGTGTGATAGCCAAACGACAGGCGGTCTATTGCCAGACTTCTTTTCCTTTTTATAAGCGGACGTGGCGTGATTTTTATTTCAACTATAAGATAGCCCTATTTTCACTGTTCACCCGTTATGCTTACAGGATTAATGTTCACCGTAATCAGTATATGATAGTACAGCAGTCATGGCTAAGGGAGGGACTTAGCAGGATGTTAGGCGTGGGCAAAGAAAAATTTATCGTAGCACCGCCCCGACGTATGGCAGTCAAAGTGGAAACGGAGAGCGTGAATTTGCCTTGTTTCACATTCCTATATGCTTCCGCACCGGACTGTCACAAGAATTTCGAGGTATTATGTCAGGCCGCCAGGCTTTTGGAGAAGGAAAAAGGAAAAGGCTGTTTTAAAGTGGTGGTCACGCTGTCCGGAAAAGAAAACCGTTATACCCGCTGGCTTTATAAAAACTGGCACGATGTGAACTCAATCGAGTTTGCCGGATATATGAATAAGGAAAAGTTATATGGTTACTATCAGGCCGCACATTGTTTGGTACATGCTTCCAAAGTAGAAACCTGGGGCTTGCCGATTTCCGAATTCGGTGAAACGGGCAAACCCATGTTACTTGCAGATCTTCCTTATGCTCATGCTACAGCTTCGGGCTTTCATGCCGTAGGCTACTTCAATGAACACAAACCGGAAGAATTGAAAAGACTTATGAAAGAAATGCTGGAGGGGGATCATAGGTCTCTATCATCCCAACCTTCGACTGCCATAAAGGGACTCTATGTGTGTTCATGGCGGGAACTGTTTGAAAAATTACTGCCTGCTTCCATTTGAATCTGCTATGAAAATTCTACATCTAGGAAAATTCTATCCGTTGAAAGGAGGAATGGAGAAAGCCATACTGGATATTGTAAGAGGTATCTCAATGCAAGGCGTCACGTGTGACCTGTTATGTGTTTCAACAGAAAAAGCCGGTGTGTTTCCGTTAAATGAACACGCCCATATTTATGCCATGCCTTCTGTTTGTAATGTCAATTCAGTGAGGATTTCCCCCTTATTGATACCCACACTCAGAAAGCTTTGCCCGAATTACGACATTATCCATATTCATTGCCCGAATCCTATGGCCAATCTGGCACTTTATCTGTCCGGTTACAGAGGTAAGGTCGTATTGCATTGGCATAGCGACATATTGAAACAGAAATATGCCCTGAAACTTTACAAGCCGTTACAGACATGGTTGATAAGGAGGGCGGATGTGATAATCGGCACGTCACCGGTATATCTAGAGAATTCACCGTTTTTGCGCGGAATGGAACACAAGTTCAGAATCGTTCCTTTGGGGTGTGAGGCCATAGTTCCGTCAGCAGATAGGGTTAGCGATATCAGAAAACAATATAAAGGGAAAAGAATCATATTTGCTTTAGGACGTCTGATTGCCTACAAGGGGTTCCGCTTTCTTATAGAGGCCGCTAGGTATTTGGATGACGGTTATGTTGTGTTGATCGGTGGTACCGGGCCTCTATACAACAAATTATTGAAACAGATAAATGAGGAGAATCTTCAAGGGAAAGTTTGCCTTTTAGGATATGTTACCGATGATGAAGTGGCGCAATATTATGGTGCCTGTGACGTGTTCTGCCTGAGTTCCGTATGGAAAACCGAAGCGTTCGGTTTGGTACAGATCGAAGCCATGTCGTGTGGTAAGCCTGTGGTGGCGACCAATATAGAAGGTTCGGGAGTTCCCTGGGTGAATAGAAATGGATATTCCGGCCTTAATGTGGAACCGGAGAATCCGGAAGCCTTGGCAAAAGCCATTATGAAGATTACAAGCTCGGAAGAGGCATACCGCACTTATTCCCGTCAGGCACGTGCACATTATAACAAGATGTTCGTCAAGGAACGTATGTTGGCCGGATATGAACAAGTGTACGCTTCCCTGTATCATGAAAAGTAAACTCTAAAATCTAAAGATATATGTTTATAGAACGATTAGTTGCATTGTTGTTGCTGTTTGCCGGTGAATTCGCTTATCTGAGAATTGCGGACAGATTCAACATCATAGACCGTCCCAACCAACGCAGCTCACACAAGAAGAACGTATTACGGGGAGGAGGTATCATCTTTCTGTTAGGAGTCTGGATGTATGCCTTTCTGAATACGACCGGTTATCCTCTGTTCATAGGAGGAATGACCTTGATTGCGAGTGTGGCTTTTATAGACGATGTATGTTCCCTGTCTCCCAGGTTTCGCTTTTTCGTCCAGTTTGTGGCAATGTTCCTGCTATTACAGGAAGCCGGAATGCTTGTAGAAAACAAGGTTTGGTTTTTACTGCCTACCATGATACTGGGTGTTTGCATCATCAATGCCTACAACTTCATGGACGGAATCAACGGTATGACCGGAGCATTCAGTCTGATGGTATTGTTCACTTTCTGGCTGCTCAACAGGGAAATGGCTTTCATAGATGCCACATTGATAGAATTGCTGATGATATCCGCTTTGGTATTCTGCTTCTTTAATTTCAGGAACCAGGCCATCTGTTTTGCGGGTGATGTCGGTTCTGTAGGAATGGCGTATTGTGTAATCTTTATTTTGCTGAAACTGGTGCTTTTCACCGGGAATGTCACTTATCTGTTATTTCTGGTGGTATACGGTATTGACACGGTGTTGACGATTTTCCATCGTTTGCTGTTGCACGAAAACCTGCTTCAGCCGCACCGCAAGCACCTGTTTCAGTTGTTGGCTAATGAAGGGGGACATTCACATGTGACAGTCTCTATTACTTATGTGCTTTTGCAATTGGCCATATCGTTAGGCTATATATACCTGCCGATTGACAAGTGGCTGTACTCCGTAATTGTTACCATCGGTTTGGTTACGGCATATCTGATTATAGAACGAAAATTATATCCGAAACATAAGGAGTATCTTAAATCATTGTCATGTGCAGTTATGGATGAAGGGTACTCAGAGAAATGCTTGCGTAATGAAAATTAAATCAAACCTGAAACTCCGCAGGATAGGCAACCGCCACATGATTGTGGAAGTCTCCGACAGTTGCGTGAACCTGACGAACGTGTACAGCTTGAACGGGACCGCCGCCCGGCTCTGGGAGATGGTCTGCAACGGGGAAGGCCGTACAGCGGGGGAACTGGCGGAGGGACTCTGCAAGACGTATGATGTGGAATACGGGCGCGCCCTGCGCGATGTGGAACGCCAGATAGAGGAATGGGAGAAGATGGGGCTGCTGTCCCGGCGGGGCACCGGCGATTGAATGCTTACACTGAAAGGACAAAGGCATCTTGTGATCCCTTACCGGAGTGCCTGCTTTAGAAAACGGATTCCATGGAGCTTTCTTCGGAACATAAGGCGTTGTTCAGCCTGCTGCGTGCGGGGCTGTGGGAGAGGGAGCCGGACGACCTGTCACCCTTCCCGCTTACGGACGCGCAGTGGTGGAACGTGTACCGGATGGCGGTGCGCCAGACCGTGACGGGCATTGTCTGCCGCGGCCTGCACCACCTGCCGGAAGCGCTGCTGCCCGGCGACGCCCTGATGATACGTTGGGTGGCGGAGACCGACCGCATCGAGCGGAAGAACAGGAGGATGGACGCGGTGGTATGCCTGCTGGCGCAACGGATGGGCCGTAACGGCCTGCATCCCGTACTGCTGAAAGGCCAGGGCGTGGCCGCCTTCTATGAACATCCGCTGACGCGCGAATGCGGGGACATCGACCTCTGTTTCCTTTCGGAAGAGGAGGAACGGGAAGCCGCGGAGCTGATGCGCCGGGTCGGGTGCCGGACGGAGAAACAGCCGGACGGAAGCAACTGTTACAGCTGGCAGGGAGTGGAGGTGGAACACCATACCCGGCTGTTCGACCTTCATAACCCGTTGCTGAAAGTCTACCTTTCCGCACTGGTCAGGGAACACGGGTTCACGGAGTTCCGTCCGGGCGGAAGGGACGGGCTGCCGGAGGGCAACCCAGCGACAATCTCCGTGCCGTCGCCCCTGCCGAACCTGCTGTTGCTGAACGCCCACCTCCTGAAACACCTGCTGGGGCACGGTGTCGGCCTTCGGCAGTTCTGCGACATGGCGCGGGCCTACCACACCCTGTGCGGAAGCTACTCCCCCGAGGGTCTGGAAGCCGTTCACAGGCGGACCGGCCTGCTCAGGTGGAGCGCGCAGCTCCATACATTCCTGACGGAATACCTCGGGCTGCATCGCGCCGAACTTCCTTATGCGGATACGGATGCATACTCCTCTCCCGAACTGCTGCGCATCGTGCTGGAGGGAGGGAACTTCGGACAGTACGGCGGCACCAAGGGCAAGGCTTCCCAGGCAAGGTGGGAAAGGAAACTGCGTACCTTCCTCTCCTTCTGGAAACACCGCGGCTTCTCCAACACCTACGCCCGCAAGGAGGCGTTCTGGATTTCGGTAAGACTGATAATAGGAAACCTCAGATGAGAAACGAATATTTTTTCAGGGTGGCGGGGCTGACGTTCTCCGTCATCCTTCCCGGTGGGCTGGACGCGGAGACGCTGCTGCCCTCCTTCCGTCCGTTCCGGTGCGGGGAATGCCCGGAAGGGGAACGGATTTTCCGGCTGCTTGCCGACACCCGTCCCTTTGCGGATGACGGGAAACGCGCGGAGCTGCTGGACGAGTCGTCCAACGACATGGGGCATGTATGCCTTCTGCGCATTCCCGGCGGTTACCGGACGGAGATAAGTTACGGTCCTATGGATGGTGGCGCACATCTCATGACTGTGGACACCGCTTTTGACGATGCCACGGCCTTCCTCCGGGTGGAGGACCCGTCCGTGGGGGAGGTACTGTCGTCCATGCTCCGCATCCTCTACGCCCAGGCGGCACTCGGGCGGGACGCCGTTTCCGTCCATGCCTCCTGCGCCAGCCTGAAAGGCAGGGGCTACCTTTTCCTCGGCAAGAGCGGCACGGGCAAGAGCACGCACTCCCGGCAATGGCTGGAGGCCTTTCCGGACTGCCGCCTGCTGAATGACGACAATCCCGTGCTGCGGATAGAGGACGGCATGGTGGCGGTCTACGGCACGCCGTGGAGCGGGAAGACACCCTGCTACAGGAACGAGCGCAGTCCCGTGGCCGGAATCGTCCGCCTGCAACAGTCCGGCACGAACCGGTTCACCCCGCTTGAGGGGCCGGAAGCTTTCGCCGCATTGCTGCCCTCCTGCTCCGCCATCCGTCAGGACATCCGCCTGCATGACGAACTTTGCCGTATCCTGATAGGGGTAACCGAACAGGTGCCCGTCGGACGGTTGGAATGCCTGCCCGACCGGGAGGCCGCACGGCTCTGTTTCGAGAGCCTGTACGTGCGGGATGCGAAAACCCGGGAAGTACGGGACGGCCTGCCGGAGAACGGCGGACTATGAACGATGATTGATAAACCCTAAATAAAGCAAAGAAAGCAATGAAAAGAAAAGACTGTTTTTGGATTGTGGCGGTGGCAGTGCTCCTGCTCTCCTCCTGCAGTTCGTCGAAGAAATTCGTCTACCTGCAGGACATGGAGATGGGGCTCGGCTATCCGTATGACACCAGGTATGAGGCGGTGGTGCATGCCAACGACCGCCTGGACATCACCGTGAGCAGCAAGAACCCCGAGCTGTCCATCCCGTTCAACGCGGGCGGCGGGGCCTTCTCGGTGGGTGCCAACGGCGCGGTGACGGAGTCCGCTGCCGTGAAGAAAGGCTACCGTGTGGACGTGGACGGGAACATTAGTTTCCCCATCCTGGGCAAGCTGCATGTGGAGGGGCTGAAGGTGAGCGAGGTGACCGCCCTGATACGCAACCGCATCATCGACGGGAAGTATATCAAGGACCCGCTGGTGTCGCTGGAGTTCCTCAATTTCAAGTATTCCGTCCTGGGCGCGGTGGGCAACACCGGCACCTTCTCGGTGGAGGGCGACCGCATCACCCTGCTGGAGGCCATCGCCAAGGCGGGCGACGTCACCCAAAGGGGCCGGGTGAACCGTGTGGCGGTCATCCGTGAGGAGGACGGGCAGCGGGTGATGTACCAGCACGACCTGCGCAGCAAGGACCTGTTCGAGTCGCCCTGCTTCTACCTGCAACAGAACGACATCGTCTATGTCGAACCGAAATACCGCAAGCAGGACCGCGAGGACAAGGGCTGGAAGTACACCACCGGAATCCTCTCGTTCATCACGGCCGTCTGCTCCGTCATCTGGGCCATCAAGTAAACACATCTCTGAATTATGCAAAACAACAGTTTATCCAACAAGAACGAACAGGGCGTCAACTTAGTGGACCTGTCCGTCTATCTGCTGTCGAAGTGGAAGTGGTTCGTGCTGTCCGTGCTGCTTTTCGGGGGGATGGCGTGGTACCACTACGCCAAATCCCCGCTGGTGTTCTTCCGCTCCGTCACGGTCATCATCAAGGACCCGTCCAACAAGACCTCCACGGCGGGGCTCGACCGCTACGACAACTATATCAACAAGGTGAACGTGGCCAACGAGATTCTCCAGTTCCGTTCCAAACGGCTGATGCGCGAGGTGGTGCAGCGCCTGCACGCCGACGTGGACTACCGTGTGGAGAGCGGGCTGCGCATGAACGAGCTCTATACGCTGTCTCCGGTGAACGTCTCCTTCATCAACCTGCTGCCCGAACGGCACATCTCGTTCGTGGTGACGCCCAAGGACGATGCGACGGTGACGCTTTCCGGATTCGGGGGGCTGCCCGCCGCCGGGGAGAGCTATGAGGTGCGGCTGAACGACACGCTGGCCGTCGGCGGCGAGCGGATATTGGTGACGGGTACCGACCACTGGGGCAAGTCGTGGACGGGCCGCGAGATCCACGTCGTCAAGAACCCGCTGAACGCCGTGGCGGGACGCCTCCAGGGCAGCATGGGAATCCGGCAGGAGGAGGACGAGTCGTCCATCCTCGTGCTCTCGCTGAAGGACGGCTCGCCCCTGCGTGCCGAGGACGTGCTGAACACGCTGGTGAACGTGTATAACGAGGAAGCCGTCAACGACAAGAACCAGGTGGCGGTGAACACCTCCGAGTTCATCAACGAGCGCCTGCTCATCATCGAGCGGGAGCTTGGCGGCGTGGAGACCGAGCTGGAATCGTTCAAGCAGCACAACCAGGTGATGGACATCGGCTCGCTGGCCGGCCGCTACATGGGCGAGGCACAGGCCTACAGCGCCGACGCGCTGGAGCAGGAGACCCAGCTGAAACTGGCGCGGTTCATCAAGGAGTACCTCACCGACCCCACGAAAAGCCGTGACCTCATCCCCTCGGGGACGGGCATCAGCGACGCCGCCGTGGAGGGGCAGATAAACCAGTACAACGCCCTGAAGCTGAAGCGCGACAAGCTGATAGCCGACAGCAGCGAGAGCAACCCCGTGGTGGAGGAGCTTAACAACAGCATACACGCCCTGAGGCAGAGTATCATCCGTGCGGTGGACAACATGATTGTGGGGATCAACATGAAGCGCAACGACGCGCGCAGCCGCCAGGAGCAGGCACAGGCGCGGTTTACCACCGTGCCCACCAAGGAACGGCAGATGCTCTCCATCGAGCGGCAGCAGAAAATCAAGGAGGCGCTCTACATGTTCCTTCTCAACCGGCGGGAGGAGAACGCCCTCTCGCAGGCGATGGCCGACAACAACGCGCGCACCATCGACAGCGTGGACGGACCCGCGGGACCCATCTCACCCGTGCGCAACCGCATCCTGCTGCTCGGGGTGCTCGTCGGCCTGGCCGTCCCCGGCGTGGTGTTCCTCATGATCCTCTTCATGGACACCCGGGTACACAGCCGCAAGGACCTGAAGGGCGCGGTGAGCATTCCTTTCCTCGGCGAAGTGCCGCAGGACAAGGAGGCGGCGAAAGCGGGTGTTGCCGTCGGCGAGGAAGACGGCATGCTGGCCGAGAGTTTCCGCATCCTGCGCACCAACATGACATTCATGGTGAAAAAAGACAAACCGATGCAAGTCGTCACCTTCACTTCGTTTAATGAAGGTGCGGGAAAGACGTTCATTTCCCGCAACCTTGCCATGAGCCTCGTGCTCACCCGGAAACGTGTGGTGCTGGTGGACCTCGATATCCGCAAGGGCACCCTGAGCCGCCACTTCCATAAACACCCGGTGGGCGTGACCAACTATCTGGCCGACGACTCCATCCGCCTGGACGACATCATCCACACCGATGGGAAATTCGACAACCTTGACATCATCTCATCTGGTACGGTGGCACCCAACCCTGCGGAGCTGCTCATGGACGAACGGCTTGACACGATGGTGGAGGAACTGCGCCAACGCTACGACTACATCATCGTGGACAATGTCCCCGTGGGCATCGTGGCGGACGCCACTATCACCAACCGCATCAGCGACCTCACCATCTTCGTGGTGCGCGCCGGCCGCCTGGACCGCCGCCTGCTGCCCGACATGGAGGAGCTTTACCGCGATAACAAGCTCCGCAACATGGCAATTATCCTCAACGGGGTGGGCCCGCACCGCCGTGGCTACGGTTACGGATATGGATATGGATACGGGTATGGCTATGGTTACGGATACGGGAAACACGGGAGAAGGAAATGACCGATATACTTCAAGCATTTACGTTTAATCTTTTTAAATATAATTACATTATGACACAAGAAATCAGGTATCAGATTAACGGGTGGCCGGAAAAGACAATCCATGCCGGCACAGCCCCGTCAAGAGGTCCCGGGACAAGTCCGGAGGCGATGACGGAACCTCCCTTACAGATACGGGGGCGTATGCTGCCCTATACGGAAGCCGTATAAGGCAGCTTATCACTAAATAAGGATACATTAACTTTTTAAAACATTAAAGTATATGGACGAAAATGAAAACAAAGGCTTAAAAACTTACGAGTCTCCTTCCACGAAGAAAACTCAGGTGGAATTGGAAGGAAACCTGTGCGGCTCTACTAATCACACGGCTCAGTCGCCCGGTACAACAACTACGGCTCAGGAAGTCAACCAATCTTTTGGAACAGCGAATGACTTTACTAATGATTCTTGGGATAATAACTAATGAATAAGAACATAATCTGAATGAATATGAATAAGAGATTTTTGATTCCGGCTCTTGCTTGGTCTTTGCTGGCTTTAAGCTTTGCCGGTTGTACAGATGACAATATGTCGGGTAGCGATCCCCTGCCGGAAGGTACGGAATTCGATTTCGGCACCACGGTTGAGTCTAACCGGACGCGCACCTATTACGATCCCGCGGATGTGGCGAATCCGGACGCTACCTCCTGGAAGATTTTCTGGAACTATGAGTCTTCTTTGTATGACCACATCTACATCTATTCCCCCCAGGCGTTGGCAAGCGCCAATCAGGCTTCGTACACCGTCCAGGCCACGAAGGACATGGTAGAGCCGGCTCCGGTTGCCAAAGACGGCGATGTTGGCGTGCAGACAAATGGCGTTTCGAATTACGATTTCTATGCCATGTATCCGGCAAAGGCTGTAAAGTCGGGTAGCGGCAAGGACACATCGCTTTCTGCCACAATGCCCGACAGACAGACGGCTTCCACCACGGAAGTGATGACGGACGAAGCGGTTGGTGAGTTCCAGACTACCGCTGACATGGACTGCGCGCTGATGATCGCGAAGAAAACGGGTTATAATCCCGCTACCGAGAAGACCGTGAATCTGGAGTTCGAACCCTTCGCATCGATGGTTGACATCACCGTGAACGGCACCACCGGGAGCAATACACAGAGTAAGGTGCGCATCACCTCGGTCATCATCGAGGCAAACGCTCCTATTGCCGGTAGCTTTATGTATGATTACAAAAACGATAAATTTGTCTTCGATGCCGATGCCTCGAACAGCATAACAGTCGACACTAAGTTTGCCGATGCCAGTGGCGACAAGGTGGGTGTCATGATGGGCGATGGGAGCCTGCTCAAGGTGCGCGCCTTCATGATTCCGAATCCGGATGTCACGTCGCTTAAGGTAAAGGTCGTGACTGCAGAGTCAAAGACCATGACCAAGAATTTGAATATGAACAGCTTCAAGCCGAAGCAGATTCATTTCGTGAAACTTCCGAAGATTAACGTTAAAGATTTGAAGTTCGATTACACGATTTGGCTGTCGCAGCTCGATCCGAACATCTACCTTTCCGAGATTTCGTTGCCGGGTTCCGCGCTGTCGTTCAACTATCTGGTGTCGGACACATACAAGAAGACCCAGACAATGGAATTGAAAGACCAGTTCAATGCCGGTGTGCGTGTGTTCCAGTGCCATGTCAATACCATCGATCAGACCTCTTCGATAGATGGCGGATCCACGTCGGTGGGTATCACTGATTCTGATGGTAATAGCGTATTGAAATCTGACAACAGTGCTTCCTGGACCCTCGGCGACGTACTGATAGCACTGCAAAAGGAGATGTCCGGAACCCACAAGGATGAGTTCTGCGTGCTCGCCATCTCCGACTGGATTAGCGGCATAACTACGGCACAGTTGTCCACTTTGTACAGCCGCCTGAAAGTCGTGCTTGACAAAGCCGGAGAGATGGGACTGATTGCAACCGGTATCAATCCCAACACCACCATCGGTGACGTCAAGGGGAAAGTGATTATCAAGGTGCAGCTTAACGGTGAATACACCGATGCGTGGAACCAACTGTCCAAAGCCAATGTATGGATGAATACCTATGAGCAAGCTGCTGAAACCGCCCCGTATTATTCGCCCATGCCTTATGGCGCTCAACCTGATAAGAATGCCGGTGGCATATCGGCTAGGGCTCTGGACGGCAGTGGCATGAATCTCATCTACTCTGATTGTGCCAATCCGATAGAACGAACTGGTATAATTTTCTATTCTTATAATTGGCGAGACGGCGTTCAAGCAAACGCGACAGCCGTTCTTACCGCATACGCGCAGAATTACGAATCAACCGAACATCGTAACTTCTCGATGACCTATTTGGGAGGTTGCGGCGGTGGTAATAGAAGCTCTTACACTACTTCAACAGTCGCTTCTACCCTTAACGCACTTTGGCTTAACATCGACAAACCGACACTGAAGCCATGGGGTTGGGTAATGTTCAACTGCGTAGGCACTGAGGCGACTACCACTCAAGGCATCCAGGCCGTGATTGAGCACAACGCGGATCCGGAGTTCAAGCTCGCCCGCCGTTCCGCTGCCAAGGCAAAGCCTTCGGGTGACACGAAGGGTATTGCCAACGGTGGTACTGTATTCTGATTCCTTTTTACCTGCAAGGCTACACGGGCCGTGCAGCCTTGCAAACTAATTCTATAGAAAAGAAAATAGATGAAAAAGATATCAATTGCAAACGCAATAACCGTGCTGGCCGCATCGGCATTCCTGATAGCTTGTAATGCCTACGACCAAGATTTATCACCGGGAGGCAACACCATAATCGAGGCTGTTTGCCCAGCTCCTACACTTGAAGAGCCAGCGACACGTACGGCTGTCGATCCCACAGCGTATACATCCGGAGAGATTGGCATCAACTGGCTGCCAGCCGACCGGATCGGCGTGTACAGCGCCACGACTGCCAATGCCTGCTTCACCAACCAAAGTGAGCAGGAGACCGACAAGACCTCCTTCGCAGGTAATCTCCAGAACGGTGAGACTCCCCTGTATGCCTACTATCCCTATACGGAGACGGCGGGCACCACTCCCACGGCTTTCAAGGGCATGCTGCCGCTGACCCAGCACTATTCCACCGCCACCCGCGAACTGGAAGGCGACTGGAAGGTGGGCACCCCCCAAGGCAGCTCCGCCTCAAGATTCACTTTCGAGCACATCTTCGCCTTCTTGAAGTTCGACATCAACGCCGGTGGCACCGACGTGGCGGGTGAAAAGCTGCTGAGCGTGTCGCTCACCGTCCCCGGCAAGCAGCTCGGCGGCGGCTTCACTTGTGACCTTTCCACCCGTGCCGTCACCTTCACGCCGGCCACCGATGCCTCCACCGTGACAATGGAATGGACGGATACGCCGGAACTGTCCGCCTCCACCTTCCACGGCTACATGAACGTGGCTCCCGTCACGGGCATTGCGGGGACGGAAATCAGCATTCAGATCAAGACCAACCTGCACATCATCACCTTCACCGAGACGATGAAAGCCGATGCGTTCAAGTCCAATACCTATTACACGGTACCTCTCACCCTGTCGCGCTTCAAAGACAAGTGGACGATGGAGGAGAATCCCGATGCCAAGGAGGAGAACGCCGCTTGGGTGACCGGCCTGCAGAGCCGTCTGGCATGCGCCAACACCGTTTTTGCCATTGCGGGGCAACCCTTCATGCACAAAATCCGCGTGCCGCAAAGCACCTCGCAGCAATATCATGCGGTTGTGCCCGTAAAGGATGGCGTCAAGCGTGTCTACAACCTGCCGGAGGGACTGACCTGGAACGCCGGCCGCTGCCTTGTGGAAGGTAAGGCTCCCACCGCCGGCGACTATGTCTATTCGGTGGAATTCACCGTAGGGGGCACTACCTATAAAGAAGGCATCAAGTTCCACGTGGCCGCCCGGGCCGCCGATCTCCAGTCGCCCACCCCCATGATGGGCTGGCAGACCTGGAATGTCTTTAAAGACAAGATTGGCTACGACATCCTCGCGAGCCAGCTTGTAGGAATGAAGGAAAAAGGCCTTATTGACGCCGGTTACAGATACTTCGGCGTAGATGACTGCTGGCAGGTGAAAAGTGAGAACGACAACGGCCACCAGATTCCCGATGAAAGCAAGTTTCCCACGACGAATGGCGTAAACGGCATGGCGCGCATGGCGAACCTGATTCACGACTACGGTCTGAAAGCCGGTATCTATACCGATTGCGGAACCAAGACCTGCGAGAAGTACTTCGCATCGTACGGCTACGAGGAACTCCATGCACAGGACTATAAGGACTGGGGCTATGACTTCGTGAAAGAAGACTGGTATTATGACCTTGACATGGCTCCTACCGGTGCAACTTCATCGAGCTTTGTTGATGGATATGACGGCCTGGGCAGTTACTGGAACACGTCCGGTAAGGCGCAGGAACTCTACACCAAGATGGGCAAGGCGCTCAAAGACCGCGGTCTGATGCTGTACATGTGCGAATGGGGTATCCACGACCCATGGAAGTGGGGTGCCGAGACCGGTGCGACCTGCTGGCGCATGACTTATGATCACCGCGACGGCTGGTGGGGCAAAATCAGCAGCGGCCTATTTGGTAAAAAGAATGACGGCGATGAGAATGCTAACGGCGTGGGTGTGCACAACACCATCGTACTGATGCGCCACCTTTGGCCGTATGTCGGAATCAACCGTTACAACGATGCCGACATGATTTGCGTCGGTATCCGCGGTAGCGGCCAGTCGTCGAGCGACTGCGTTTACAATCAGGCGGGTGGACTCACTTCAACCGAAGCCGAGACCTCGTTTGCCATGTGGTGCATGTGGAGTTCTCCTATCCTTCTGGGCTTCGACATGACCAAGGATATGAGTTCGGCCGACTTGGCGCACGACCTCGCGCTTGTCAAGAACGAAGAGCTTATCGCCATCAACCAAGATGCCCTGGGACAGGGTGCTGAGTATATCAAGAGTGCCAATGGCATCGATTACTATCAGAAGGACCTTGCCAATGGCGATGTAGCGATTGCCGTTGTCAACCTCAGCGATAACTCTGCGACTTATACCATTTCTATGACCGACTACGATGCTCTTGACCCAAGCACATCCTATTCGGTAAGAGACCTTATCGGACAGAAAGACGCAGGAACCCTTTCTGCTTCGTCATCATTGACCGGCTCACTTGCGGCACACGGCACCTTTGTCGTAAGGCTGAAAAAGTAGTAAGCCTGTCTCTTGCTTTCAAGCAAAAAACTTTCTTATTCTTGGCATCAATACTTTTCAGAGGCTATCAGTGCCAAGAGTAATATAAAGAAACAAATCATTAACAGTTGATTGAATATGACTAAGAAAATCTTTTTGACCGCCTTGTGCGCAGTGGCTCTTTGTCCGGCCTTCGCACAGACTTCCGATACGGAAGAAAAGGTGGAGTACAGCACGGACAAGTACAAGGTGGAAACCAACCGTTTCTGGGACAACTGGTTCATCAGCGTGGGTGCCGGTGGGCAGGTATATTTTGGCGACCATGACAAGCAAATAGACTTCGGCGACCGCATTGCCCCGGCACTGGATATTGCCATCGGCAAGTGGTTCACTCCGGGAATCGGTGTCCGCTTCATGTACAGCGGACTGAAAAGCAAGGGTGCCACACGTGATGACTGGGAATGCGACATCACCCACGGGACAGGCAAACATGTGCCCGGATGGGCCGGCGTGCCGGGCGACGACCTCCAGTATTCCAAATACAAGATGGGCAACCTCCACGCCGATGTGCTCTTCAATGTCCTGAACCTCTTTGGCGGATATAATGAGAACCGCAAATGGGATCTCAGTCCTTATGCCGGCCTCGGCTGGGCACGTGTCTATGACTCTCCATCTTCCAAGGAGGTGAGCGCCAACCTCGGTATCCTGACTTCCTGGCACTTCTGCGATGCGCTGGCCCTGAACCTTGATGTGCGCGGCATGTTCGTCAACGACCGTTTCGACGGTGAGGGCGGCGGCCGTTTCGGTGAGGGGAACCTTTCCGCCACCATCGGCCTGACGTACAAGTTCAAGCAACGCGGCTGGGACCGCAGCAAGACCGTTTACCGTTACAATTACGGTGACCTGGAAAGCATGCGCCGGAAACTGAACGACATGAGCGTGGAGAACGACCGCTTGAAGAAAGCCCTTGCCGATGGCGACAGGCAGAAGGCACAGACCATCGTGAAGAAGATTGCCGCCGCCAACCTCGTCACCTTCAAGATCAACAAGACAAAGCTGAGCAACGAGGCGCGCGCCGACTTGGGTCTGCTGGCCGAAATCATCAAGTCGGGCGATCCGGAAACCGTATATACCATCACCGGTTATGCCGATGCGGGAACGGGCAGCAGCAAGGGCAACGAACGCCTGAGCAAGGAACGCGCTGAGAACGTTTACAACTGCCTGGTGAAAGAGTTCGGCGTCAGCGAGAAACAGCTCCGTATCGACTACAAGGGCGGTGTGGACAACATGTTCTACAACGACCCGCGTTTGAGCCGTGCGGTTATCACACGTGGGGAATAAAACATTTGTTCATATAGGAACTTGTCCGATTCCGGTCAGCCGTCAGGCAGGGCGAAAGCCCTGACGCGGATTTCGATACACAAGACCGGATTTCAGACAGACCACATATTTCCGTTTCCCGGTCGGAAAACAAATATAACCGGGAAAGTAAAAAGATGTTAAGACCTATGTCCTTTGTGAAAAGCGCGGGGATTGTAAGGAAGGCGGAAGACTCTGTCTTCCTTACATTTCTATTTGTCAGAAAAAAAATTATTAACCTGTCAATTGTCATTCCGGAAGGATTTCTTGACATGGTATTATGAATTATGATCTGAATACAAACCATCTGTTATACAATTATGATGAATATATGCACTTTTTTATGTTTCATGGCGTGCGCCTTTGTACTCGCTGCCTGCTCCGACTCCGACGAGGATGTTATCGTGCAGGGCGGTTTGACCGGAAACTGGTACAGCACCGAGAACGGAACGATTTATACCGTTGAATTTCACAAGGAAGGGACAGGGGAGTTGGTGACTTACACCTACTCGTCAATACCAGATGTGACCGGATATCATACGGGATGGACGGTGGAAGGCATGTCGTTCTAATACACGCTCGTAGAGAATCTGCTTACCATGAAACTCGCAGTAGGGGAAGTGCTTGTCGCGGTGGCAGGCATTACGGGCAACAGCATGTCGCTCACCGATGGTGATTCCGCCGTCATGCTTACCCGGTACGATGGAGGCGAGGAAAAAATCAACGAGCTGAGAAAGGAGGTGGAAAACAATTGTGATGTATTAGAACCGGCTCCGATCTATCCCAACGAGGAAGAAAGTTTCTGGGAAGAGGAAAGCTGTGCAAAATGCAATCCTTGGCATTTACAGCAACTTACGGAGTTATGAGTACAGGCAGTTGCTGCTGGAGAAGATAAGGCTTACGGGGAAAGACTTTGATGAACACCCTGCGTCCGTCATTACTCCGTATGACAGTCATGTGGCCGATGTGTGGAGTGCGGCCTACCTTGTCATCAGCAACGCCAATATGGTGATAAATGCCTTGAAGCCTTTGACGGCTCCTATGAGCGTACCGCTTACATCAACGAGGCGAAAGCCTTGAGATGCATGGTCTATTACAACCTGTCACAACTGTGGGGCAGTGTGCCTTACATTACGGTGCCCGCCACTTCCAACAATTACGATGAAATCCTGCATTCCCCCGTACGGTCACCGCAAGACCTTTGTTGGGGACTGCTCAATGAACTGCAAGACATCACCCGTTTGCCCGGAGGTTGTGTAAAAAGTAAGAATCAAGTGTTCTTTGACATATTGTATTAAAAAGGCAATGCTCTTTATCTCTTTATTTTGGTATTTCTATTGTTGTCCTTTGGCGAATGACCGCTATTAGGTATACTTAATACCCCAATAGTGGACTTGTTGCAATAGTACCTGTATGCTTTGAATGTTAGTCACTCTTCTTAGATTATAGCATGTTGCGTACAAATCTATTTCAGCCTGTACCTTTTCCTTTCCTCTGAGTAGGAGTGGTATTTGCCCCATCCAGTATTTAGTAAGCGCTCAAATTAGGGCTCTAAAATGCTATCTCTATCTTTGTTGGCAATTCA
>ENA-UADV01000140-UADV01000140.1-human-gut-metagenome-genome-assembly--contig:-NODE-140-length-23176-cov-5.844816_pt1 | contig 23176 bp, 12 predicted proteins | sample MGYA00244268_ERZ654264 | MGnify/ENA primary metagenome ERZ654264 (study PRJEB26926, sample SAMN06164955) | human gut metagenome | biome: ENVO:00009003; feature: ENVO:2100002; material: ENVO:00002003...
ATGTAGACACATGGATGTTCTTCAAGTATTTCGTGAAGATGTGGATCGCGGTCTATCTCGTCAGTCATACGTTCGATATTGCAATGGCGGTATTTGACATTGGACAGTCGGTGGTAAATTCTTCCTCCGGCATTATCCGTGGCAATACCGCCATAGATATTAGTTCTCTTTCCATGCAGATGCAGGCGGCAATGGCAACAATGGCGATTGGCGAACTGGTGACGCTGGCATTGGAAACCCTTGTTGTAAGCTGGTGTCTGAAAATTCTGTCGGTGGTTATCACGGTGATTATGTACGGCAGAATGATAGAAATATACCTCTACACTTCGCTTGCTCCGATTCCATTTGCAACCATGAGTAACCGTGAATGGGGTCATGTGGGTACGAACTACTTCCGAGGGCTGTTCGCGCTGGCATTTCAGGCGTTCCTGATGATGGTCTGCGTGGCAATCTATGCAGCCCTTATCGGCAGCATCCGGGTATCTTCGGATATTCACTCGGCGCTGTTCGGCACGATGGCCTACACGGTGATTCTTTGTTTCTCGCTGCTCAAAACGGGAAGTCTGTCCAAACAGATCTTCGGTAGTCACTAAATCCGGGAAAATCCAATGAAAGGAAAAGACAGCAGACAACGCCGTTTCCCGGCGGCGGTCTGGCTGTTCTGGTGATAAATGGCCTATGTAACGATTCCCAAAGACCTTTCCAAAGTGAAAAACAAGGTCTTTCTGAACCTGACGAAACGCCAGCTAGTGTGTATGGGGTTTGCAGCAGGCATTGGCGTTCCGTTCTATTTTCTTATGCGCGACACGCTGGGAACCAGCAATGCAGCGGCAGGCATGGTGCTTCTGATGCTGCCGGAGTTTTTCTTTGCGCTGTATGAGAAAAACGGGATGCACCTTGAAACCATCCTGACGAATTTCATCAGTGTCCGCTTCAAACGTCCTGCGGTACGCCGCTATGAAATCGAAAATCTGTATGAGCGGGAACTGGAAACCGCAGCACCGATCCAGAAGAAAGGAGGCTTCCTTGGTAAAAAGTGAACCGAAGAAGAAATCGCAGCCGGGCGGATTCTTCCAAAAGTTCTTCCGTAAACCCGAAAGGAACGAAAAGGAACAGCGGCTCACCGTGCAGCGTTCCATTCCGTATTTGGAAATGGGGCGCGACGGTATCTGCCGGGTGGAGGAACATCTGTATTCCAAAACCGTCCGATTCTACGACATCAACTATCAGTTGGCACAGAACGAGGATAAAAACACCATCTTTGAAAGCTGGTGCGACTTCCTCAACTACTTCGATGCCAGTATCCGCTTTCAGTTGTCGTTCATCAACCACAAGAGCGATATGAGCGAGTACAACAAGGTCATCCAGATCGAGCCGCAGCATGACGCGTTTGACGATGTGCGTATGGAATATGCGCAGATGCTGAAACAGCAGCTTGCCAAAGGCAATAACGGTCTGGTTCGGACGAAGTACATTACGTTCAGCATCGAAGCAAAGAGTGTCCGGGAAGCAAAGCCCCGGTTAGAGCGTATCGAAACCGATATTCTCAACAATTTCAAGGTGCTGGGCGTGAAAGCCTACCCGCTGAACGGCGTGGAACGGCTTCAGATCATGTACGAAACCTTTCATCAGGAGGAACAGCAGAAGTTCGATTTCAGTTATGACCGCATCCTGCAGAGCGGCATGACGACCAAAGACTTCATTGCTCCGACCAGTTTCCTGTTCAAAAGCGGCAAGGACTTTATGATGGGCGACACCTACGGTGCTGCATCCTACCTGAACATCCTTGCTCCGGAACTGACGGATAAGGTGCTGGCCGAGTTTCTGGATATGGACAAAAATCTGGTGGTCAGTATCCATGTGCAGTCGGTAGACCAGCTGAAAGCAATCAAACTTATCAAGGGCAAAATTACCGACCTGGATCGTATGAAAATTGAGGAACAGAAGAAAGCTGTGAGGTCTGGTTATGATATGGAAATTATTCCGAGCGACCTTGCAACTTATGGTGGCGAGGCCAAGAAGATTCTGGATGATCTGCAAAGCCGCAATGAGCGTATGTTCCTTGTTACGGTGCTGTTCCTCAATACGGCCAAGACCAAACAGGAGTTGGATAGTGCTGTGTTTCAGACTGCTGGTATCGCTCAGAAGTTCAACTGTACGCTGAACCGTCTGGATTATTTGCAGGAGCAGGGCCTTATGAGCAGCCTGCCGCTGGCAAATAATCTCGTTCCCATCAAGCGCGCACTGACGACCACTTCCACCGCGATTTTTGTTCCGTTTACGACGCAGGAGCTTTTCATGGAGGGCGATTCCCTCTATTACGGTCTGAACGCGGTATCCAACAACATGATTATGGCAGACCGCAAACAGCTCAAAAACCCGAACGGCCTAATTCTCGGCACACCGGGAAGCGGTAAGTCGTTCAGTGCAAAGCGTGAAATTACAAACGTGTTTTTCACCACAACGGACGATATTATCGTGGCAGACCCGGAAGGCGAATATTATCCACTGGTGGAAGCACTGGGTGGTCAGGTTATCCATATTTCATCCACCAGCCGGGATTACATCAACCCGATGGATATTAACCTGAACTACGCGGACGATGATAACCCACTGGGCATGAAATCGGACTTTATTCTTTCCCTGTGCGAACTTATCATGGGCGCACGGGATGGCATGGAGCCGGAGGAAAAGTCGGTCATTGACCGCTGCCTGCCACTGGTCTACCAGAAGTATCTGAACGACCCGAAGCCGGAAAATATGCCAACGCTCGGTGATCTGTACGACTGCCTGCGGGAGCAGAAAGAACGGCAGGCGCAGCGTATCGCCACGGCACTGGAAATCTACGTTAATGGTTCGCTGCGGGTGTTCAACCACCAGACCAATGTGGAACTGGATAATCGCATTATCTGTTTTGACATCAAGGAGTTGGGCAAACAGCTGAAAAAACTGGGGATGCTCATCGTCCAGGATCAGGTCTGGAACCGTGTTACCGTCAACCGCAACAGCAAAAAGAACACCCGGTACTATATAGACGAGTTCCACCTCCTGCTGAAAGAGGAACAGACCGCAGCATACAGTGTGGAAATCTGGAAGCGGTTCCGAAAATGGGGCGGCGTACCCACAGGCATCACCCAGAACATCAAGGATTTGCTCGCAAGCCGGGAAATCGAGAACATCTTTGAGAACAGCGATTTCATTTATATGCTTAACCAGGCATCCGGCGATCGGCAAATCCTTGCCAAGCAGCTGAATATCTCGCCGTTCCAGCTTTCCTATGTTACGAACAGCAACGAGGGCGAGGGGCTGCTGTTCTACGGCAATACGATTATCCCGTTCAAGGATAAGTTCGACACTTCGCTGAAACTGTACAGCCTGATGACAACGAAGCCCAATGAGATGGGAAAATATAAGGAGAAAAAAGAAGCATGAACACATCGAATGTTTTTGACCGACTGAGCCGCAAGATTCATCATCACTCTGACATGGAGCCGCACGAAAGCGATTCCGGCCCGCCCTTTGGTGAGGTGGAGCCGCTCAACTTCCACGATGAAGAATCGGTGGTGCATACGGTGCTGGAGGACTTTTACGCCGTTGGTACACTGGCCGATGAACTGACTGACGGCTTTCACATGGAAGCCCAAGGCTATCTTGACCGTGAGGAAGTAAATGCCCGTCTGATCGCCTTTGCCCGGAAGCTGGAGCAGGTGCTTGATAAGTGGGAAACCCACGCAGCCCTGATCGCATGACGGTTCCAGCCGGAAGGAGGTGATTTCCATAGCAGACAAAAAGTTTCGGGGCAGAGATAAAATCGTCCAGAAAATGACCAAGGATGGTCTGGTGGATGAAAACCTCCGCACCGGGGAACAGAAGTCCGCAACCGCAGCAGAAAAGCCGGAGCAGGAAGATTCGGCAAAAGAAACTGCGGAAAAGGAAACAGACAAAGAACCTGTCATGGACGAAATCTGTATGGATGCCGAGGATGGAAAGGAGGAACCACCCCGGCATCACAGTACCGCCAAGCAAAGCGCAGACTATTACAAAGCCCATCAGGAAGAGGGCAAGCCGAAAGATGCGCCTGCGGAATCGGATGCAGAGCCACCCACAAAGAAAGGCCGACTTTCTTTTGAGGATGAAAAGGGCGGCATTGTCCGTGGCATGGGAATGGGCGTTAAGAAGGTGGCGAAGAAAGGAGTGGACACCGCCACCGGGTTTGCCCATCAGAAAGTACATCAGGTAGAAAAGGACAATTCCGGCGTGGAAGCTGCACACAAGTCAGAAGAAGCAGCTGAACGCCTGCACCACTTTGTCAAAGGCAGAAAAAAGCCCAAAGATAAATCTGCCAGAGCGGAGAAAAGAGGTGGGGAGGGTCAGAAATCCAGCCGTCTGAAATTCTCCGAGAGCGAGGGCGGCACGGCAGAAAATGCAGCAGAACCGCAGCTGAAAAAGAAACAGCCCCAGCCACCGCCGACTGCCGCAGGAGGTGAATCAAAAACAGTCGGTGCGAAGTTTTACCAGAAAAAGCAGTATAAGGATGCTTATGCAGCCGCCAAGCGTGGCCAGAAAGCCGGAACTGCCGCCAGCAAGCAGGCAGCAGCAGCAACAAACACCATTACGGAGAAAGCGAAAGCGGCGGTGCAGGAGATCGTCGTGCAGAATAAAACCCTGTGGGTCAGTATTGGTGTTGGCATCCTTCTGGTGATGGTCATGCTGGGAGCCTTTTCAAGCTGTGGTGCAGCGATTCAGGGAACCGGTAGCACCTTCGTGGGAACGACCTACCCCAGCAAGGATGCTGACATGAAAGGTGCAGAAGAGGATTATCTGGAACTGGAAAAAGAACTGGATAAGCAGATTCGGCAGATGGAATCCACCCATCCGGGCTATGATGAATACCGCTATCAGCTGGACGAAATCGGGCATGACCCGTATCAGCTTATTTCCCATTTGACTGCGGTTTATGAGCAGTTCACCAGAGGACAGGTCAAGCCTGTTATCAAGGAACTGTTCAAGCAGCAGTATCTCCTGAAAGTGTGGGAAACCATTGAGATTCGTACCCGCATGGAAACCAGAGTAGGGATTCGGCCAACGATTGACGCTTTTGGAAACGTCAGTATGGAAACCTATACTTATCAGGAAGAAGTGGAGTACGAGTATAAAATCCTCAATGTCCTGCTGAAAAATAAGGGCTTTGATACCATCGCGCGGAAGAACATGAATCGGAAGCAGACCGGGCGATACGATGCCTACAACCTGACCTACGGCAATCGCCCCGAACTGTTCGGCGCAGGATCACCGACTTACAGCGGCGGCACAACGGGCAGTATCGGCACAGGTGGTGGTGCTGGTGGCTCCGGCGGTGGCTTCAAGTACGACATTCCCTCGGAAGCCCTTTCGGATGAAAAGTTCGCAAAGATGATAAAGGAAGCCGAAAAGTATCTCGGTATGCCGTATGTGTGGGGCGGCAGTTCCCCAAGCACCAGTTTTGACTGCTCCGGCTTCGTATGCTGGGTCATCAATAACTGCGGCAATGGGTGGAGCGTTGGGCGTACAACAGCCAACGGCCTGCGCGGGAAGTGCAGTTATGTTTCTCCTGCGGATGCGCAGCCCGGCGACCTGATCTTCTTTGAGAAAACCTATAACACCGTTGGCGCGTCGCACGTTGGAATCTACGTCGGCAATGGCATGATGATCCACTGCGGCGACCCCATTTCCTATACCAGTATCAATTCGACCTACTGGCAAAGCCACTTCTTAGGCTTTGGCCGCATCAACTGAAAGGAGAACCGATGGGCAAGAAATTACAGAAATATCTGGATGAAGCCGAAAAGACAGAACAGCAGATCGCAGAACTGGAAGAACGGCTGAGAACCATCCGGGCAGCACAGAAAAAGGAAGAGGACAGCGAGATCATCCGTGCCATCCGCAGCACCAAGATGGGCGGGCGCGAACTGCTGGCTCTGCTGGACAACATTCAGGCGGGCAATGTGACGTTCCTGACCGCTGTAAACAACGCTTCGGAAGAAGCAGAAACGGAGGAAGCGATTGAAAAAGATGCTTAAACGGCTGGGTGTTGTTATTCCCAGCACAATTCTTACCCTGCTGATGGCGGTGGGCTTTTCGACTCCGGTCTTTGCCTATGTGGATACCACTGAGGTGGCAGAGGAACCTGTGCAGGTAATCGAGGAAGCAGAGCCGACCGAGGAAGAAAAGATCCCGTTCACCATCGCAGGCAACGGCGAGGTGGAGGATAACATGGTGGATGACCCCAGCAAGGAGTTCTTCACGGTCAAGACGAAGGACGGCAATACGTTCTTTCTGGTGATTGACCGGGCGCGGAACAGCGAGAACGTCTATATGCTCTCGATGATCGACGAGTACGATCTGCAGGAGTTTCTGGACGATGAAGAACGAAACGGCAAGCAGGAAGAAGAAACGCCTGCGGTAGTTCTGCCCGAAACCAAACCCGAACCCACCCCGGACGTAGAAATCGAAGAACCGAAAGAGGAATCGAGCGGCGGCATGAATAAGATTCTGCTGCTGGTGTTCGTGGCTGCGCTGAGCGGTGCAGGTGCTTTCTTCTACTTCTACATCTACAAACCGAAGCCGAAAGAAGAAACGCCGCAGAGTGAAAATCTGGAAACCGACCAGAGCCTTACAACAGTAAATGAGGATAACCAGTCAGCCAACGAGAACGACACATAAGAAAACCGTAACATAAGGATGCAGGGATAGTCGAAAGGCTATCCCTGCTTTTTTCAAAAAGGAGAAAGCGTTGAAATATTTGGTGATTGCAGAAAAACCGAGCGTATCGAAATCCATTGCAAAAGTGATCGGTGCATATCGGCAGGAGGACGGGTATCTGGAGGGTGGGGATTGCGTGGTAAGCTGGTGTCTGGGGCATTTGGCAGAGTATGCAGCCCCGGAACACTATGATGAACGCTATGAGAACTGGCGTTTTGAGGATTTGCCGATTCTCCCTGTCGAGTGGAAACTGCTGGTACATAATACCAAAAAGCCGCAGTTCAATGTTCTGCGCAAACTGCTCCGCAGCAAGAAATTCGATTATGTGGTGAACGCCTGCGACGCAGGACGCGAGGGTGAAGCAATTTTCCGCCGTGTGTATGCCCTCGCCGGAAGCAATCTTCCTATCAAGCGGTTGTGGATCAGCAGCATGGAGGATGCCGCCATCCAACAGGGCTTTGAAAACCTGAAAGATGGTGCGGCCTACGACAATCTGTTTGCAGCGTCCGAGTGCAGAGCAAAAGCGGACTGGCTGATCGGTATGAATGGAACCCGTGCTTTTACGAAAAAGTACGGCAGAAAACAGACCATTGGCCGTGTGCAGACCCCGACGCTGGCGATGCTGGCCGAACGGCAGACCAAAATCCAGAACTTTGTAAAGGAACCCTATTACAAAGTGGAACTGTCCGGTGCGGGTGTCGTGGCGGCATCGGAACAGATGGTGCAGGAGCAGGATGCCGATACCATGCAGGCTGCTTGCGATGGGCAGTGCGCGGTGGTAGGCAGCATCGAACGCAAGAGGGTAGAAAAGAAGCCCCCGAAGCTGTATGACCTGACGACCTTGCAGCGAGAAGCAAACCGTTATTACGGTATGACTGCTAGCCAGACCTTGCAGGCATTGCAGGAATTGTACGAAGAAAAGCTGGTGACATACCCCAGAACGGACAGCCAGTTTGTGACCGAGGATATGAGAACGACAGTGGAATCTCTGGTGCTGGCTCTGGATGGCCAGACTGTGGATGTGAGCTGCGTTATCAACAACAGCAAGGTCACAGACCATCATGCGATCCTGCCGACCATGCAGAGCGTAAAATGCAGCAAGGAAAAACTGTCCGAAACCAAACAGAGGATTCTTTCACTCATTATCTGGAAACTGCTGCTGGCCGTGCAGCCGCCGTTCATCTATGAGGATGTGCTGGTAACAGTGTGCTGCCAGGGCAGGAACTTCACGGCAAAATATAAGGATGTTCTGCAGCCCGGTTATACTGCAAAACCTGTTCCGTTTGCAGAGCCGGAAAAGGACAAAGATGTACCGCTTCCGAAAAAGATGGAGCAGGGAATGGTTCTTCCTGTGGTACGGGCAGAGAAAAAGCAGGGCTTTACTTCACCGCCGAAAGTCTACACCGAAGATACACTGCTGTCGGCCATGGAAACCGCAGGCAACAAGGAATTTGAAAAGGACACGGAGAAGAAAGGTCTGGGAACCCCTGCAACGCGCGCCGCAATTTTGGAAAAGCTGGTATCCTCCGGCTATGTTGAGCGCAAGGGCAAGCAGATGATTCCCACGGAGGACGGTGTGGCCGCGATCCGCAATATCCCGGACTACCTGAAATCCGCCAGCATGACAGCTGAGTGGGAAAATGACCTGCTGCGGATGGAGCGCGGCGAGATCAAGCCCCACGATTTTATGCAGGGCATCCATGGACTAATCGATAAGATGCTGGCCGACTTGCGGCAGATTCCTACCGTCGCGGCGGCTCCCCATCATAATAAGGTAAGCGTAGGAAGCTGCCCGGTCTGCGGAAATTCTGTGCATGAAAGTAAACTCAGCTTTTGCTGTGCAGACCGCAGCTGTAAATTTGCTCTCTGGAAAGAAAGCAGATACTTGTCCAACATGAGAAAAACGCTGGACAAGAAGATGGCGGTAGACCTTTTGAAGAAAGGCCGCACCCATGTAAAAGACTTTTATTCCGCGAAAAAAGATAAGACATTCGCCGCTGACCTTGTGATGCGCGTCGAAGAGGGTCGCGCACAGTACAGTCTGGAATTTCCCAAAGCACCGATGAAAAAGAAAACGTAAAGGAGGTTTGACCCTTGCCACAGATTAACGATATTCGAGAATTGGCGCAGCAGAACGCCCGGTATGTCAGTAACTCGCCACAGGACTGGATGAGTTATCTGGATGTGGCGGCGCGGCTGTATCGCTATTCGTTCACCGATACACTCCTGATCCACGCACAGCGGCCCGATGCGACCGCCTGCGCAGAACTGGAACTCTGGAATCAGAAAATGAGCCGATGGGTCAACCGTGGCGCAAAAGGCATCGCGCTTCTGGATGATACCGGACCGCGTACCAAGCTGCGGTATGTGTTCGATATTGCTGACACCCATCTGGTGCGCGGCGGAAAAACACCGCTCTTATGGAATCTGGACAGCCACGAGCACGAGCAGGCTATCTTAGACCATCTGGCAGATACCTACGGCCTGTTGCAGACAGACAGCATGAATACTGCCCTGATGGAACTGGCACAGCAGCTGACCGCCGATAATTTGGATGAAGCGATGGACGGTTTGGCCTATGAGGTGGCGGATACTTTTCTGGAAGAACTGGACGAAGATAACATCCGCGTCCGCTTCCGGGAACTGATGACCAACAGTATCTTCTATACGCTTTCCCGCCGCTGCGGGCAGGAGCCTATGAATGTGCTGGACGATGATGATTTTATCCGTATCGTGGATTTCAACAAGCTGCCGGTGCTGTCGTTTCTCGGCAATGCCGTTTCCGAACAGTGCGAAGCGGTTCTTTTTGACATTGGCCGTGAGATGCGGAAAATTTACAAAAAAGAAATTACGCAGCAGCTTGAAAAATTCGTTGACAGCTTGTATAATACCAATACAGACTTTAGCACATTAAAGCGCGAAACCAAAGAGACCACGACCAAAGGAGGACAAGAAAATGGAGTTGACGTATTACCGCAAGGGAGATTATCTGTTCCCGAATCTGGCCGTGAAGGACGAGCCGCAGACCATCGGGAAGTACGGGATGCTGCGCAGGACGTACCTGAAAGAGAACCGCAAGAACTGGTATCAGAGTATGCTGATGAGCGGCAGACTGAACCAGCATCTGGCGCAGATCGAGGAAGAAGCGGAGAACCGGATGGAATCCCTGTTGGACAGCCTGAACGAGAAGTTTCCGGCACCGAGCAAGGAGAAGGACCCGCTGGCATGGGCGGCACATCAGAACAGCCTGACGGCGATGGCAGAAGAGATCGTCTTGAAGGAATTGGTGTACAATTAACTGAACCGACAACGGAACAGGATTTGAGCGAAGCAGAGGAAGAAATTGCCTCTGCTTTTTCTTTGCCTGATTTGCCGACCGTGGAACAGCAGATCCGCGCCATTGAAGCACCGATCCGGGCGCGGTATGCGGATGAAATTGCACTTGATCCTGAAGTGGTCGATGAAATCCTGCGCACGGGCAGCAACCGCAGCAAGGGCCAGCTGCGTCTGATCTACAATTTCATGGTTGAGAAAACCCCGGAAGAATACACAGAGTTCGTGAAAAACGAATACGGTACTGGCGGCAAAGGCTTTGAAATTGACGGTTCAAAGTATGCAGGCTGGTTCGATGATTTAGGGCTGCGTATTGCAGTAGGCAGCACGGCAAAGGGCGGCACGATTGCCAATGCGTTTTTATCCTGGGAGGATGTGAGCAATCGTATCCATGAACTGCTCCGGCAGGGCGAGTATGCTCCGCAGGCGGTTCTGGATGCTGCACGGCAGAACGCCTTGCAGGAACACGCGCAGACATTGGCTTACATGGAACGTGACTTGGCAGATGGTGTTGCCGAAGCGGTGTTTCAGGATACAGCAATCTTCAGGGGCGGTTTCCCGGAAATGACGGACAGGCTGGCTGGATTGCTGGATGATACGGATTTTCTGACTGACCTAAACGAGAGATTATCTGCGCTGAGGGAAGCCTACGTCGAAGATAAAGACCTGATGCGGATGCACTTTTATAAGCCGGATAAAGTAGCGGCTCTGTTCCAGCAGTTTGCAAAGCCTTATCAGAACTACTCGGCGCGAGATGGATTTCACTGGAATGAACATAAGAAGTTCATTACGGAAGATGAAATAAACGCTTACTTCACACGGGGCAGCAATTATTCGGACAGTCGGCTGGCAATCTATTCATTCTTCCTGAATCATGAGGACAAGAAAGAGCGGGTAGACTTCCTGAAAGACCATTATGGAATCGGCGGCAGCAGCCATGCACTCTGCGGGGCAGATGATTCTCACGAAGATCACGATAGTAGAGGCATTGCTTTGGAGCGTGGCTCATACGGGAACCCGGATGCCAGCGTTCATCTGAACTGGAATCAGGCTGCAGGCCGAATTGACCGGCTTATCCGTGACAGTGAATATTTGAAGCCGGCAGACTACTCCCGAATGCCTTCTTATGAGCGAGAGAAGATGGCAATGCGGGTGATGGGCTTCTATCACCATCTGCCGAACGACGTGGAGCGGCCTTATCCGCAAGACCTTTACCATGAAGAAGGTCGAAAGGCTCTCGTTGAAAAACTGGCCGACACCGAACAGTCGGCTGAACTGCTGGAGCAGATGGACACTGCACTGCTGTCTGTGCCGCTGGATTCCGAAGAATATGAGTGCAAGGCAGAATCCCTCTCTATCCTGCACCAGTATGTCGAGGGAACGTACACGATTTTCCCGGAAAAGAAGAGGGCTGTTGAGATTGCGGTTCCTGAACAGGGGCAGATTTCCATGTTTGACTTCATAGAGCAGGAGCCGCAATCGAAAGAGCAGTCAACCGCCGCAGCGGTTGAGAAACCCCGAAAAGATGTGCCCATTGCAGATGAAAAGCCTTCGGAGCAGACGCTGCAGCCCCTGCCGCTGGATGAAGCCAACGAGTATAATGCGCTGAAAGAGCGTTACCCGGATGCGCTAGTCGGCTACGAGCAGCACGGTAACTTTGAGTTCTACGGCGAGGATGCAAAGCGCGTTTCGGAACTGCTTGGCAGCAAACTGTTGGAAAAGAAAACTGCACTCGGCAAAGTTGAGGTATCTGGTTTTCCGCGTGAACAGTGGGTTTCACAGGCAATGAAGCTCTGGAAGCAAGGGGAGAACGTCTATCTGTCCGGCCAGCAGGAAGATGGAACCCATGCCCAAACGAAATACTTCCGCAGAGAGGAATATCTGCCTGTTAATACCACCATCGAACTGGACGATAGAGAATTCCGTGTGGATTCGGTGGACTTTGGAAATGGAACGGTCAGTTTGCAGGACATGACCCTTGCAAAAGAAGCCCGGTATCCGATTTTCCGAACGGAACAGCTGGAGTACATTCGGCATCTGTACGAACAGGCAGATGTACCGATGGAAGAAGCGGTGGAAATCACAGTCTTTACGGCTCTGTACAATGCGGGTGTGGCCTACGAGGATTTCTCCCCGGAGCAGATGGATGTGATCTATTCGGTGGCAGAAGCAGGCGGCGAGTTGGAAGAACTGCTGAATCCTGACTTCCCGCCAGAACAGATGCAGCTGATCGCAGATGTGCAGAACCGAACGGATGCCATCAGCCGTGCAGCAGCAGAGGAAGCCCTTGAACCGCTGACCCAGCAGCCTATGACCCCGGCAGAGGTCAACCATGCACGGCGGCAGCACAATCTTCCGCTGGACAGTGGAGCAGAAACAGAACAGCCTGCACAGCCCAAACAGAAACCTATTAACTTCCGCATTACGGACGATGATCTCGGCGCAGGAGGGCCGAAAACAAAGTATAAAGCCAATGTGGAAGCCATTCGGGTGCTGCAGACACTGGATGCAGAGCAGCGGCAGGCTACCGCAGAAGAGCAGGAGATACTTTCCCGGTATGTGGGCTGGGGCGGCATTCCGCAGGCGTTCGATGAAAACAACGCGGAATGGTCGAAAGAGTATGCCGAACTGCAGTCCATGCTCACGGTAGATGAGTATAAGGAAGCCCGTGCCAGTACCCTGAATGCGTTTTACACTTCTCCTACGGTCATCAAGGCGATGTATGAAGCCCTGGGCAATATGGGATTGTCCAAAGGCAACGTGCTGGAACCATCCTGTGGTGTCGGCAATTTCATGGGTCTGGTGCCGGACAGCATGGAGAAGATTCGGATGTATGGTGTGGAGCTGGACAGCATTTCGGGCCGCATTGCACAGCAGTTGTACCAGAAAAACAAGATTGCGGTGCAGGGCTTTGAAACAATGCAGTTCCCGGACAGCTTCTTTGACTGTGTTGTGGGTAACGTACCGTTTGGTAATTACAAAGTACCGGATAAGCGGTATGACCGCCACAATTTTCTCATCCACGATTATTTTATCGCCAAGAGCCTTGACCTTGTGCGTCCGGGTGGTGTGGTGGCGGTGGTAACGTCCAGCGGTACGATGGATAAGAAGGATTCCTCTGTCCGTGAGTACCTTGCCAACCGCGCCGATCTGGTAGGTGCGATTCGACTGCCGAACAGTGCGTTTCAGCGCAATGCCAACACGGGCGTGGTTGCTGACATTCTGTTCCTGCAGAAGCGTGACCGCGCAGCGGTGGAGCGGGCTGACTGGGTAGACCTTGGCGAAACACCGGAAGGCTACTCCATCAACCAGTATTTTGCGCAGCATCCTGAGATGGTGCTGGGGGAGATCACCACGGAAAGCACCCAGTACGGCAAGCAGGAAACTACGGTCAAACCCATCGAGGGCGCAGACCTTGCGCAGCAGTTGAAAGAAGCGATCAGCAGCATCCATGCCACCATCACAGAGCCGGAAATCTCCGACGATGAACTGGATGTGCAGGAAGAACCCATTCCGGCAGACCCAAGTGTGAAGAATTTCAGCTTCACGAACGTGGATGGGCAGATTTACTACCGCGAAAACTCCTTTATGAACAAGGTGGAACTGCCTGCCGTAACTGCAGAGCGAGTGCTGGGCATGATCGCTCTGCGGGAAACCACCCGGAAGCTGTTGGATTGTCAGCTGCATGATGGTTCGGATGCGGAAGTGCAGCTTTTGCAGAATGAACTGAAACAGCAATACACCGCATTTAAGGCGCAGTATGGTCTGATCAACAGCACTGCCAATAAGAGGGCTTTCCGACAGGACAGCAGTTATTGTCTGCTGGCATCACTGGAAATTCTGGATGAGGAGAAGAATCTCAAACGGCTGGCCGATATTTTCACCAAGCGCACCATCCGTAAGCCGGAACCCGTCACCTCGGTGGATACTCCCAGTGAAGCCTTGGCACTTTCCATTGGAGAAAAAGCAAAGGTGGATGTGCCGTTTATGGTGCAGCTTTGCGGTAAACCGGAACAGGAGATCACGGATGAACTGGCAGGTGCGATTTTCCGAAACCCTGTGACACAGCAGTGGGAAACCTCGGATGAATATCTGTCCGGCAACGTTCGTGAAAAACTGGCCACAGCAGAAACTTTTGCTGCGAACCATGCAGAGTACCAGATCAATGTGGATTACCTAAAAAAGGTACAGCCCAAAGATTTGGATGCTTCGGAAATTGAAGTGCGGCTGGGTGCGAACTGGGTGAAGCCGGAGTACATCACGCAGTTTATGAAGGAAGTGTTCAAAACACCGAACTACTATGCCGGGATTGACATTAAGGCAACCTATTCCGAAATTTCAGGTGCATGGAACATTTCGGGCAAGTCGCTGGATCGCGGCAATCCGCTTGTTACCAACACTTACGGAACCCTGCGCGTCAACGGCTATAAGCTGCTGGAGGATGCGCTGAATCTCCGCGATACCAAAATCTACGATACGATTCACGATGCGGATGGAGACCACCGTGTACTGAATAAGCAGGAAACCATGCTTGCACAGCAGGCACAGGAATCCATTCGGGAAGCGTTCAAGCAGTGGATTTTCAAGGATTTAGACCGCCGCGAGGATTTGTGTGCGATCTATAACCGGATTTTCAATGCGATTCGTCCCCGTGAGTACGATGGCAGTCATATTCGTTTTGAGGGCATGACCCCGGAAATCTCTCTGATGCCGCACCAGAAAAATGCGGTAGCGCACATTCTGTACGGCAACAATACGCTGCTGGCGCATTGCGTGGGTGCAGGAAAGACCTTCCAGATGATTGCTGCCGGCATGGAAAGCCGCAGGCTGGGCCTGTCGCAGAAAAATCTCTATGTGGTGCCGAATCACCTCACCGAGCAGTGGGGCGCAGATTTCCTGCGGCTCTATCCCAATGCGAATGTGTTGGTGGCAACGAAGAAGGATTTTGAACCCAGCAATAGAAAGCAGTTCTGCTCCCGCATTGCAACCGGTGATTACGATGCCATCGTGATCGGTCATTCGCAGTTTGAGCGAGTGCCGCTCTCCCCGGAACGGCAGAAAGCCATTGTAGAGCGTCAGATCGACGACATTACGCTGGCTCTGGCCGATGCCCGGAGTGAGGACAGCCGCAGTTTTACAGTCAAGCAGATGGAAAAAACAAAGAAAACGCTGGAAGCAAAGCTGCAAAAGCTGAACGACCAGACGAGAAAGGATGATGTGGTTACATTTGAGGAACTGGGTGTTGACCGTCTGTTTGTGGACGAGTCACATTTCTATAAAAATATGTTCCTCTACACAAAAATGCGAAATATCGCAGGTATCGCCCAGACCGATGCACAGAAGTCCAGCGATATGTTTGCGAAGTGTCAGTACTTGGACGAACTGACAGGTGGCAAGGGCGTGACCTTTGCAACCGGAACCCCGGTCAGCAACTCGATGGTGGAGCTGTACACCATTATGCGTTATCTCCAGTATGACACCCTGCAGAAGATGGGATTGAGCCACTTCGATGATTGGGCGGCATCCTTTGGTGAAACCGTCACGGCAATCGAGCTTTCCCCGGAGGGAACGGGCTACCGTGCGAAAACACGTTTTGCCCGGTTCTTCAATCTGCCGGAGCTGATTTCTCTGTTCAAGGAGTCGGCAGATGTGCAGACGGCGGATATGCTGAACCTGCCTGTGCCGAAAGCGGAGTACATCAACGAAGTGTTGAAGCCCAGCGAAACACAGGAAGAAATGGTGAGTTCCTTTGCAGACCGTGCCGAGGCCGTGCGCAATGGCAATGTGAATCCCAGATTCGATAATATGCTCAAGATAACCAACGATGGAAGAAAACTGGCACTTGACCAGCGGCTTATGAACGAGATGCTACCGGATGAGCCGGAGAGTAAGGTGAATCGCTGTGTGGACAATGCGTTCAAGGTCTGGGAAGAATCTGCCCCGGATAAGGGAACACAGTTGATTTTTTGCGATTTATCGACACCAAAAGCCGATGGAACATTCAACGTCTACGATGATGTGCGGGAGAAACTGGTGGCGAGAGGTATTCCTCGTGAAGAGGTGGCATTCATTCATGAGTATAACACGGAAAGCAAAAAGGCAGAGCTTTTTGCAAAAGTGCGCGCCGGACAGGTGCGTATTCTGATGGGGTCTACGCCGAAACTTGGCGCAGGAACCAATATTCAGGATAGGCTGATTGCCCTGCATCATCTGGATTGCCCGTGGAAGCCGTCTGATCTGGAACAGCAGGAGGGTCGTATTCTCCGGCAGGGAAACCGGAATAAGCAGGTGAAAATCTATCGTTATGTCACGGAAAATACGTTTGACTCGTACATGTGGCAGATTTTGGAAAATAAGCAGAAGTTTATAAGCCAGATCATGACTTCCAAATCGCCTGTCCGTGCCTGTGATGATGTAGACGATACCGCACTGTCCTATGCCGAAATCAAGGCACTGGCAACGGGCAATCCCTACATCAAGGAAAAGATGGATTTGGATATTCAGGTCAGTAAGCTGAAATTGCTGAAAGCCAATCACACCAGTCAGATTTATAGCTTGGAATCGGATATTGCCCGTCGTTATCCGCGAGAGATTGCTGCGGCACAGGGCCAAATCGAAGCACTGAAAACGGATATGGAAGCGGCAAAACCGCTTCTGGCGCAGGATAAAGACCACTTCTCTATGGAAATCAGCGGCAAGGTGTACACCGAACGCAAGGAAGCGGGTGCAGCCATTATCGAGGCTTGCAAGGCTTTGAAGGCGGCTGGTACCGAGGGCAGAATCGGCAGCTACGGTGCGTTTGAACTGCATTCCCGGTTTGACAACTTCGATAAGGTGTTCCGGCTATCCATCAAGGGCGCATGGAACTATTCGATGGAAGTCGGCAAAGACCCGCTGGGTAATATCCTGCGCGTTACCAATGCACTGGCAGGTATCGAAAGAGCATTGCCGCAGGTGGAACGCAGACTGGAGACCTTGGAACAGCAGTTGGCGCAGGCAAAGGAAGAAGCCAAACGTCCTTTTGCACAGGAAGCAGAATTGGCCGAAAAATCTGCGCGCCTTGCGGAGCTGAACTCTCTGCTCAACATGGACGAAAAGGGCGGTGAGGATGCGCTGGGCGTGGATGAGGATGCAGCCGAAACGGAAGTGGCAGACAGGCCGCGACAACCTGTGAACTATGCGGGCCGCGTTGCAGAGCGCACTGCGGACAATGTGCGGAAACCCTCTGTGCTGGCGCAGCTTCATGCAAAACAGGCAGAGCGCAGCGCAGAACCGCAGAAATCCCAGAAGCGGAAAAGTCACGATATGGAACTGTAAATGAGAGCCGCCCCGTCAGTTTTGTCTGGCGGGGCATTTTTTTTTGAAGGAGGGCATTTGCTGACATTAACACCGATCAATTTGAAAACGGCAAACGCATTTGTGCAGCAGTATCACCGCCACCATAAACCGACGCGGGGGCATAAGTTTTCTATCGGCGTATCGGACAATGGTGCGCTGGTGGGCGTTGCTATCTGCGGCAGGCCAGTGGCGCGGCGGCTGGATGATGGCTATACGCTGGAAGTCAACCGCTTGTGTACGGATGGAACACCGAACGCTTGCAGCATCCTGTACGCGGCGGCATACCGTGCAGCACGGGCAATGGGCTACAACAAAGTGATCACCTACATTCTGGACACGGAGAATGGCAGCTCCCTGAAAGCTGCCGGCTACACCTGTGAGGGCAGAGCCGGAGGCTTGGAATGGAACGGCGCGAAGGCACCGAAACAGGCTGACCAATATCCGCGCCAGATGAAAACACGATGGGTCAAGAAAAAGGAGGGCTTGCATGGCAGTTGACCGCAAACAGCAGATGAAAGAAATCACGGAACGGCTGGAGCAGGGCGTAAAGGACATTTTTACATCGGAAATGTACACGACGTATCTGCGCACGATGGCAAAATTCCACAATTACAGTTTCAACAATACACTGTTGATCGCTATGCAGCGGCCTGATGCCACACTGGTGGCAGGGTTTAATGCATGGAAGAATAAGTTCAACCGTTACGTCAAAAAAGGCGAAAAGGGCATCCAGATCATTGCTCCGGCTCCCATTAAGGAAGTGGAAGAACGCGAGAAAATCGACAAGGATACAGGTTTGGCTGTGCTGAACGAAAACGGTGAGCCGGAAATGGAACGTGTGGAGTATGTGGTTCCGCGTTTCCGCGTGACGACGGTCTTCGATGTTTCGCAGACCGATGGTGAACCGATTCCGTCGTTGGAGGTGAACGAACTTACGGCCAGTGTCAAAGACTATGCGCTGCTTACGGCGGCAATCGAGCAGGTATCTCCTGTGCCGATGCGGTTTGATGAAATCGAAGGGGATGCCAAAGGCTATTACAGTGATGCAGACAAAGAAATCTGCATTCAGGTCGGCATGGGCGAGAGCCAGACCATAAAGACGATGATCCACGAGGTTGCTCATGCGATGCTGCATAACAGCGATTTCATGAAACAGCGCGGGGAAGAAAAAGACAGGCTTACAAAGGAAACCGAAGCGGAGAGTATTGCATTTACGGTCTGCTCGGCTCTGGGCATTGATACGTCCGATTACTCTTTCCCGTATGTGGCAAGCTGGGCCAGCGGCAAGGAGATGAAGGAACTGAAAGATTCGATGGATACGATTCGATTGACCGCAGCCGACTTTCTGGAAAAGCTGGAAACGGCAGTCACGGAAAGGACTGCAGAGCGCATGACCGCAATGCAGTATGCGGAAAAGCTGATTGCCGACAAGGAGCATGGAATAACGATTTTCGATGATGAGCAGCGAAATCTCATCGTGAATTTTGCTTTCAAGCTGGATGACCGGGCAGTAACGGAAGAACTGGTGAACGGTCTGGCGGCGGCACTGGCCGAGGATGACAAAGAAGAAGTCAACCGCCTGATGTACGATGCGCAGGAGAAAATCGAAAATCTCCCGGATGGGATGATTGGACTTTCCGAAATGCACGACTATGGCTACCGGAAAGATGATGTGCTGCCGCTGACGAAAGAAGGTGCGAGGGAATGGCATCGGCTGGGTGAGAGGATTTATCCGTTGTTCCGTGATGGAACGGCAGGTGATTATGTAAGCCAAGAGGGAATCGAGCAGCACGATGGTATTTTCGGCATTAAGGCAGACGCATGGGATGTGATTTTGCTGGAACAGCGGGAAGATTATGCAGAGGACGAGTATGCGCGCCCGGATTTTCCGCTGACAGTAATAAACCGTGAACAGGCTCTGCGGCTGTATGACGAAGGTAAGCAGATTTATCTTGTCCGCATCAGTCCGTGGCCGATTCTTGTCACGGCACGAGAGGAAATCGAGCGCGGAAGTGATACCTTCCAGATTGCAATAGCAGATTTGGAACAGGGGCGGAACATGACAGAACAGGAAAATGTGCTGCTGTATGGCAGCGAAAAGCAGTTCGGCATTTATCAGATCACAGAGCGTGACCCGGAACACGACTACCGCTTCATGGGATTGGACTATGTGCAGAAGAAAGGCATAACGGTTGCTCGTGCAGATTATGACCTGATCTATGCCGCACCGCTTACGGACAAGGATACGCTGGATGGCATTTATGAACGGTTCAATATCCAGCGTCCGGCAGACTTTACGGGTCATTCGCTGTCGGTTAGTGATGTAGTGGTACTCAATGATGGCAGTACGGTCAAAGCCTACTATGTGGACAGTATCGGTTTTGCGGAACTGCCGGATTTTTTCAAGGAAAGGAATCTGGATTTGCAGAAAGAAAACCTTTTGAACGAAGAACTGCAGGAAATCGAAATCTTTGATAAGCCGGGTCTTTTCAGCAATGGCCGACTGCGGGATGAAGATGTGCCGGAGGGCTTATATCGCTATGATCTGCGCGGTTCGGACTACGACCCCGGCCAGCCTGTCACAGTAGAGAAAACTGTGGTAGTGAACCATGCGGCATCTGTTCTGATGGCTGAAGAACTTGACCTTGGCGCAGACGGGCGGCTGGAACTTGGCGAGGAAGGACTGAACTTCACAGGCGCAGAGTTGACCGTGCGAGAGTTCATGGAGGAACAGCAGCAGAAAAACAATGCACTGATCCACAGCGATTCCTACCATATCGCAGTGGAGGGGCATATCGGCACATGGTACGCTATTGATGAAACGGAAATTGGCGGCGAAAAGTTCTTCCTGCTGGAGCATGAGGAACACGGCGATATGGCGGCTTGTGTTGCAGTCAATGAGCATGGCAAGCTGGTAGCAGAAGATTTGTGGAACGGCTTCGATGAAGATTTTCAGGAGGCCGTGCAGAAATATCTCTCTGAAAAATGGAATATGCCGAAAAAAGAAGATGTGGTATCGGAGATTATTGAAAAGGCTGCGCCTGTGCTGGACAACAGCGCACAGGACTATTCGGATGTGCCTGTCTACTATGAGCCGTTCAGCTATGCCAAAGAAAATGACGAGGTGGATTTATACCGCACTTCCTATCGGCTGAACAGCGAGTGCAAGCAGGCAATCCATGAAGCGATTGCGGACAACTATGATGGGATGTACCTTGGCGATGGTGCAGTCGATCAGGTGGTGCGACAGTACGGTATGGAGCGCGTGGGCTACATTCTGGCAAATACTCTGCACCATAAAAGCTACGATAGCCGCTTTTCTTATAGCAATAAGGAATGGGCAGAGCAGGTCAGCACCCCGGAACATAATGCAGACCGCATGACCTTCCGCACGGACTGGGTGGTTGACAGCCACCCGGCTATTCTGGATGGCTTTGTGACGATGTTCCGGGAAGAATTGGAAGCGCAGAAAAAACTGGAACAGGAGCAGCCTTTCGTGAAGCAGTTCTATGTGGTCGAGAATTTGCAGGCCGCGCCTTTGATAATTGAGCGGTTCGGAAATCTCGACGATGCAATGTCGCAGTATCAGGCACTTCCGAACCATTACATGAAAGCCTTGGGCGTGGAGAAGAATCCTGATCCTCTGCCGGGTTCACTGGATGTTTTGCAGTGCAGGAACGGCATTGACACCATCGTAGAGGATTATAAAACGGTTCCGGGCTGGGATAACCCGTATATCCAGAATCATGTTGTCCAGCCGTTACAGGGAGCCTTAGCCGTGCAGGATGTGGAACTGGCCTATGAATTGCCGGATGCCTATTTCCATATCCAGACCTGTGACGATGGCTTCGACTATACCTTATATAATAAGGACTTCACGGAGAGGGATGGCGGTGTCCTTGAAACAGATGGAGATAAGCCTGTGCAGGAGGCTATGACGGAACTGCTTGCAGAGTTTGGCTGCGATGCGGCAGAGGGTAAAGTCATGGACGCGGCAGAACTACGGGAACAGGCCGATACGGTGGCGGAACAGCAGGCAGAAGTTTTGAAAGAAAAACTCGCCGCAGAAAGACCTGTGCCGGAAGAAACGCTCAGCTTTTATGTTGCGGAGTGTTTGGAGTTTACGTTTGCGGGAGAGTTCCACGACCATCTGACGATGGAAGAAGCCGTGGAAGCCTATGACAAGATTCCGTCCGAACGGATGAATGCTGACAAGTGCATTGGATTCTGCATCGAGGAAGATGGCGGCTTTGTTGGAATGTATGAGCTGGTCGTGAACGACAAAGTGCAGCGTGAGAACATCAACTCCATCAACTATTTCAGGGATGATAAGCTGGTGCAGCAGGCAATCTCCGATATGGAAAAGCTGATGGCGGCACGGCAGAAGAGCAAGGAGCAGGAACGCAGCAACACGAAAAAGTCTGTTCTGGATGCCCTGCGCAGTCTGAAAGCCAAAAAGCAGGAGCAGTCTGCACAGGAACAGGACAAGCCGAAGAAATCAAAAACGAAAGGAATGGAGTTATGAGCAATGTACGCTTTGATGAACTGGAATTGATGCTGATGGCGATGTTTGAGCAGCCGACACTCAAAGATACGATTCAGGTGTTGACGGAGGTTCAGCCGCTTGTGGCAGAGGATGCAGAGATGACTGCGCTTGTCCAGCAGACTATCCCCAAGATGCAGCAGTTGAATGAGCAGCAGTTCAAGGGGCTGGAACTGGAATGGTATAAGCCGGAAGAACCAAACAAGAAAACAGGGGTGGCAGAGAAATAATGGCAACAGATATGTTTATGATCTACCAGATCAATGATGCTGAGAAAAATCGGGAATACCGCTGCCGCAGTTATGCGTATCAGATTGAGCATGGCTTTATGATAACTACGGACAATTATGAAATCAGCTATTGCGCTAAAGCATCGCAAGGTCTGTTCCCGGCGAAAATTCGTGAAAACATGGAAAGCCTGAATCCAGACAAATTCAAAATCAGAAAATTTGGTGTTAGTGACGTTATTGCAATCACAGCGGCAGGAAAGACCGCATTTTACTATGTGGACAAAGAAGCACTGGTAAAGTTCAACGGCTTTCTGGCACCAAAAGCTGAGGGCAGCTACCTGATTTTGAATGAGGGTGGCTATCAGATAGAAGGCCAAACAGATACATGGAAAGTCATTGACGAAAAGAATGTGCAGGAGCAAAGATTTGTACAGCTTGTCTGTGAACAGACAAAAAAGCAAAAACCGGACATTGTTCTTCACGACAGCGGAGTTTTGGTGGCGCAGACAATTTACGGATTTGATAGTTCGGTTATGAAGAAAATCGAAAAGTTTCTTCGAGAACAAAAGCCGGAACTGCTGCATCATCAGAAGTTTTTGGAGAATGGCACCGCAGAACGTGCCAAAGAATCCGGCACAGAGCAGAATTACAACATGATTGATGGCTGTGTCAACAATAATCCGAAGAAACCGCGTATCATCGGAAATCGGATTTCAGTCCTTGACCGCCTGCACATCAAACTGGAAGAGCGAAAACAGAAAAGTCAGCCCCAACAGCAACAGCAGCAGGAGAGAAGCTGGAAGAATTAAAAATCCGATACAGTGCAGAGTGGTGGTTCCATAAAAAGAGCCACCGCTCTTGTCTTTGTAACCGAAATGGAAACAAAATATTATGAATATCAAAATTAGTTTCCAAATGATTGATATTCTTTCTGAAAGAGCGTATAATATAAGTACAAGAATAGGAGGCGATTATATGCTAGATGTAAATA
>ENA-UADV01000183-UADV01000183.1-human-gut-metagenome-genome-assembly--contig:-NODE-183-length-20379-cov-6.738290_pt1 | contig 20379 bp, 20 predicted proteins | sample MGYA00244268_ERZ654264 | MGnify/ENA primary metagenome ERZ654264 (study PRJEB26926, sample SAMN06164955) | human gut metagenome | biome: ENVO:00009003; feature: ENVO:2100002; material: ENVO:00002003...
ATACGAGATCGCTCAGTGTCTCGTGGGCTCGGAGATGTGTATAAGAGACAGTCAGAAAGGTGTTATCTTGAAATCACAATAAAAAATATTTTACAGGAGGGTTTATCATGCGAAGATTGGAAGGATTTCAAAGAGGAATTAATCTCGGAGGCTGGCTTTCACAGGGGCCGCTCGACAAACATCATCTCGATACGTTCATCGTTGAAGATGATATTAAAAAAATTGCAGGCTGGGGTGCTGACCATGTCAGGCTGCCGCTTGATTACGAGAATGTTGAGACAGAAGAAGGCGGTGACATCGAAGAGGGATACAGGCATATCGAAGACTGTATTTCGTGGTGCCGTAAATACAATTTGAATATGGTGCTTGACCTGCACAAAACACCCGGATATATTTTTGACGACCAGGACTATTCAAAGGATTTCTTCCACAACGAAGAACTGCAGGAACGTTTTCTTAATCTTTGGAAAAAAATCATAAGCCGTTTAGCCAAGGATGCGGACATAGTGATGTTTGAGCTTCTTAATGAAGTCGCGTCCTTTAACGTTGTTGATGAGTGGAACGAATTATCGGCCCGTGCTGTCAAGGTAATCCGCGAATATGCCCCGACGGCCAGAATTCTCTATGGCGGCGTCGGCTACAATGCCGTTACATCCATCAAAAAACTTCTGCCGCCGGTTGACGAAAATATTGTTTATAATTTTCACTGCTACGAGCCGCTTATTTTTACACATCAGGCTGCTCACTGGGTTCAGGACATGCCAAAGGATTTTCATATCGGATATCCGGGTGATTTTGACGAATACATGCGCATCAGCCACAGCATGCCAAGCGCAATGACCGGCGCACTTGCCGAGGAAAACAGCAGGCTTAAGGAACTTGGCCCGGATTTCTTTGAGATACTTTTTGACGACGCTATCAAAGCCGCCGAGAAATTGAATGTTCCTCTCTATTGCGGCGAGTACGGTGTCATCGATCAGGCTCCGGCTGAGGATACTGTAAGATGGTTCCACGACATCAATTCCGTATTCCACAAGTACGGCATCGGCCGCGCGGTCTGGACATATAAGGAAATGGATTTCGGTCTCGTCGGCCCACACTACGATTCTGTAAGGGAAGAACTCATCGAAAGCATATTCGGATAAAAAAATAACTCAAGACGCATTAAAAGAACCGGTACGCATGGAATTGTACCGGTTCTTTGTGTTAAAGTCTGTTATTTGCTTTTCATTGCCCAGCGCATTTTAGTCGAATGTGCCCTTGCGTTTTCGGCGCACTCCTTAGCGGAAGGCCGCACAACGTCCTTGGAATAATCCGAATACACACCATTCTTAAAACCATCTTTTAGTGCTTTTTTCACTATTCTGTCCTCACCGGAATGGAATGTCAGGATTGCTGCTCTCCCGCCCGGTTTCAATGCACCCGGAAGCTTCTCCATAAATTCATAGAGAACCTCATATTCATGGTTGACATCTATTCTCAATGCCTGAAAGACACGCTGGCAGGTTTTCTTAACCGTGTCTTTGCGCTCCTTCTCCGGTATAAAAGAAAGTGTATTTTCTATTATTTCACGAAGTTTAAAAGTCGTATCTATTCTGTGCCCCTTACGGATTTCATCAGTTATTGCCTCTGCAATTTCGTCACAGTAGGGCTCATCCGAGTTCTCATATAACATACCTGCCAATTCATCACGCGAAATATTGTCAAGTCGTTCTGCCGCACTGATGCCGCATTGCTGGTTCAGTCTCAGATCTAACGGTCCATCGGTTTTAAATGTGAAACCGCGCTGCGGATTATCTATCTGCATTGATGACACTCCAAGGTCAGCCAGGATAAAATCAAAGCCACCGGCTTCCTTTGCAATTTCGTCTATAGTGCAGAAATTCTGTAACTTAATTGTAAGGATATCACTTCCGAAACCGAGCTTATCAAGTCGTTCACGAGTCTTTGCCGACTCTTCCGGATCAACATCCGTGGCATACATATGGCCGCTGCCCTCAAGTTTCTCAAGCATAGCCCTTGTGTGCCCACCATATCCCAACGTCGCATCAAATCCCGTCTGTCCGGGTTTTATATCCAGAACGTCCAGAATTTCATTAACCATTATCGAAATATGCATTCCGGCCGGGGTGTTGCCCTTGCTGATTACATGCGCTACCGTATCCTTATATTTGTCAGGCTGCAGTTCCTTATATTTTTCTTCAAATTTTCTCGGATATTTGCCCTTGTAACGCACGCGCCTCTTGTGTTCAGTTTCCATCCGTATGCTCCTTTTGTATCAATTTCTATTCTCTCTCACTCTTACGGCGTTTCTTTAATGTCATGGTAAAAATACCAAGTCCTGCAAGTCCCGTAAGTCCTGTAAGAAGAACTGTTATATTATCTTCACCGAGTTTCGGGTCATTATCCGTCGGTGTCTCGGTATTTCCGGGATTCTCCGGTTTCTCATCATTTCCGGGATTTTCCCCGTCTCCAGGTTCTTCCTCATTCCCCGGTTCTTCCTCATTTCCAGGTTCTTCCCCGTCTCCGGGATCTACAGGAGGATTAAGGGTGAATTTGGCATGGAGTGCTACTCCGCCAGTCTGTGTGGCATCAATTGATGCTGTCGGCAGCGTAAATTCCGCATCCAGATACCATCCGTCGAATGTGTATCCTTCCTTGACAGCCGGCTTGAATTCAGTCACTCCGATTCCGTATGTGTATGTGGCAGGATTACCGGCATCATTGGTTCCGCCATTAAGTTCATATGAGATATCATAAACTGCCGGCTTGAATTTTCCATATAAATGAACCGTTCCCGTCTGTGTGGCATCAATCGATGCTGTCGGGAGCGTAAATTCCGCATCCAGATACCATCCGTCAAATGTGTATCCTTCCATTGACGCATTCCCAAGTATGATATCGCTCTTGCCCTGTGGGTATGTTGAAAGATTATCCGGCGAATTAACGGCTCCTTCCGGGAGATGATATACTACATTCAATTCATCATAAAATTGTGCCGTAAGATATACATGTCCACCGTAGCCACCCGACTTATATACATCTGTTACCTTCCAGTTCTTAAACAATCTGGATTTGTCTGATTCTCCCATAATGTCGGAATAATCAAAAACATTATGTGCAAAATAATAACCACCGTCATCATATTGCTCATCTGCAGTATAGCTTTTCACATCTTTGATTTGATTGTTGTTATCATCATAATATGCAATCTGATAATAAGCATATTCATACAATGTATGCGTACCCGATATCTGGATTTCATCGCCCGGATTAACATAATAATCCTCTGTCCAGTTAAATGCCCCGTATGTCATCCATTCATCCGCAGTGTGTGTTGCCGCAAAGGCAGGCATTACATTGCACATAACGAGCATCACCACCGTTACAAGTGCTGCAAATTTCTTTTTCCTCGCTCTTATTTCTGAGTTCATATAAACCTCCGTTATAAATATTTATCTAAAATGACTTATATCATCTTAAGATTAAGTGTTATGTCTGAATCCGGCAGTCTCGCCCACAATCAAAACCACCGCCATTATCGTAGCCATCTGTGCCCTGTAAGTAAAAAAAGAGTGCACATATGAATGGTTATGTAATACAATATACCTTATATACGGAATTATTGCAAGAATTAAGTATATATAAATATTGCACTTATTGATATTTTTTCGCTTATAAACATATCCTGTGTATATTGCGCCAAGAATGATAAATACTCCTCCGGCAATTCCGACCGGTCCGTATTCCCATGGAAAAAGATGACGTATATTGCGGGTCACCGCGCCAACATAATACCGCCACGGTGCGATGCCTATGTCCCCACCAAGCCTCTCACGTACATGTCCGGTAATATAAGGCATAACATTTTCGCGGAGGATTACTGCCGCAAGACCCCATTTCATAAGCCACATTCCAATATATCCGATACTCCAGAACAATACGGATTTCAGTATTTTCTTCACATCGGCATGTCCTTCGTTACGGATATCAATCCATATTATCAGCAGGAGCGGAACCAGAAGTGTCAAGGTCTCTGTTGTAAGAAAATCCATATACGAAGTTATCATTCCGGTTATCATAAAGAATAAGCCCGTATCTCTCATGTTTCCTTTAAATGCTCTAAACGTCCCTATACACGATGCAAAAAGCATAATTAGATATGTCCATGTATATTCCAGGGACATCGGCACATACCAGGATGATGTAAGTATCAGTCCGCACGCGGCTGCCACAGCCGGCAGATATGCTTTGTTTCTGATGAGTATAACCATAAGCCATGCTGTTAATCCGGCAATTATAACTGCATTGATAATGTATATCTGCTGTATATTAAAAAACATCATAAGCGGTCTTACAACCGCAATGCTTCCATGCCAATAGCGCATGTATTGCTGATTTGCCTCATATCCCCCGGTAACGGCATCATAAAGATTCATATTCTCATTCTGATATTCAGTGTAATAATATGCAGATTTCATAACCGATTCAAGCGGATGCCCACTATCATATTGATATGCAATGCCAAGCAGTATCGAATCAGCATAACGGTCTATTTTACTGCCATCCACGCCCTTAATCTTCTCGCCGAAGAGTTCGCCGTCCCTTAGGAATTCTGCCGATTCGGTCATATTATTTCTGATTGCATCCCGCGGGATAAGAGCTGCTGCCACCAGAAGTGCCGCTGCAACTGCCACCGTCGTAATAAAAACCGCTATATACTTCAAAACATTTAAACCTGCCCGCATCCTTAAATCCTCTTAAATTTACATATTTCCCTGCAAAGTGTCCTTAACCACGCCAAAAAATTCCCTGAACATATTACTTGGCATATATGACGCGACAACATATGCCGATATTCCGCTTACGTTCTTAAATCCCTGCTTTTCGGCTATTTTGACAGCACGGTACACATGGAATTTACTGGTAACGATCCCGACTTTTGCATTGTCATTATCTATGATTGCCTTGCTGTTTCGTATGTTCTGGATTGTATTCATGGAATCAGGCTCCATAATGATTCTTGATTCATCAATGCCTTTTTCTACAAGATACTTTCTCATTCCTTCCGCTTCCGAGCAAGGTTCATCATATCCCTGTCCGCCGGACACTATGCATTTAGTACCCGGATTGCCATCAAGGTATTCTATCGCACTGTCAAGTCTCGCCTTGAGGATTGAACTCGGGCCGTCTTCCCTGATCATTGCGCCAAGCACGATTATGTAATCCAGATTATCTTCGCCCTTAGAATTGATCCGGCTGGCTATACACGCCTCTATTACCGCAAAAAAACCAAGGCATACCGCACACAGTGCAATAAATGCTATCCTGAACCACTTCGGCAGGCGCATCCATAAACCAAACCACACTGCCCATGTACAGAATATAAAAAATATTCCCAATGCAAGCCACACCGCAAAAAAAGCTGATCCATATCCGGCACTGTGGACTTTAAGTCCATACAATATACAAATTATTCCGATTAGTGCAAATATGCACATAAAAACAATCTTTGGTACACTCATTTTTCTCACAATATTCCCGCCTCTCCATAATAAACTATATGTACATTATTTTAACAGCAATTTCATAGTGCGTCAATCACACCCTGCACACCGTTTTCGTCAAAAATCTCTTTATAATATGCCACTTCATCACGGATTATTTTATCTATGACCTTCATTCCCAGAAGTTCCACCGGTGCATTGTCATCCGTCATTATGAGCTTTCCCGCATTGTATGCGATACTATTGTCTCTTACCTTATTCATCATAAAACGGAGGTCTGCGTCCTTTATTCCGGATATATTATCATTTAGCACACCCATCATATCATTATTATCAGATGCAAACAGCTCGCGGTTGGTTGAATTGTCAACCTCAACCGTGTACACATTGCCAAAGACCGACGAAATGGTATCTGCAAGATACTGATTGATGTCACCGTCATCATTTCCTCTCATGTTCATGTTGACGACCATGACTCCGTTCTCATTCAGATGTGATTTAACAAGCCTGAAAAACTCGACCGATGACATCTGAAAAGGGATCGTTATATCCTGGTAGGCATCCACCATAATAACGTCGTATTTTCTGTCGGATGCATTAAGAAATGCCCGTCCGTCATATGTCGTCACGTTGATATCATCCGGAAGTGCAAAATATTTTCTTGACAGTTTCGTTATTTTTTCATCAATCTCCACACCTTCGATGTTCATGTCGCCAAAATATTTACGGCACTGTGTCGCATATGTTCCGGTTCCCATTCCGAGGATAAGCACCTCCATACTGTCAGGATTCTTATCCGGAACCATAAGAGGTGCCGCCATTGCGTAATCATAATACAATCCGGTCAGAGTATCATCTTTCATATACACTGACTGGACACCGAACAATACATTGGTTGACAGTGACACCTGTTTATCATCTTCAGAAACCTGAAGATAATTATATATTGACTCACCTTCATATGTAAGGTCTTTCTGCCAGAATGCGAATGAGTCTCCATGTCCGAATACACAGCATGACACGAAGATAACTCCGGATATGATGATTTTCTTATATCCGACACGGCTGCTCACAAAATATATCACCGAAAGTACGATCAATATACCTGCAAAAATAAGGAATGTTATTGATGTTCCGACCGCCGGAATTGTCACAAATGTCGGCACAAATGTTCCGATAATGCTTCCAATCGTGTTAAATGCTCCAAGTGTTCCGACCGTTCTGCCGCTGTCGTCAAGACTGCTTACGGAGTATTTGGCCAACGACGGTGTAACCGTCCCCAATAAGAAGAGCGGAAAAACAAATATTACCATACATGCACAGAATGCAGCTATGATAAGGAAATTATTATTCACCGTAAAAATAAGCAGTGCCGATATTCCAAGCACAATATACTTGCCGGCAACCGGAATCAGGGCTATCCATACTGCCGCGATGAGTATCCTGCCGTATAATTTGTCAGGGTTGGGCGATTTATCCGCGCTCTTTCCTCCGTATATATTTCCGAGTGCCATGGCAATCATGATCGTGCCTATGATAATCGTCCAGACTATCTGCGATGAACTGAAATACGGAGCAAGAAGCCTGCTCGCTCCGAGTTCTACCGCCATAACCGACATTCCCGCAAAAAATTCCGTAAGGTACAGGAATATTTTGTTTTTTAATACACCTCTGTTTTCCACTAACAGTTTCTGTGCATTTTCCGTAATGTTGGGATTTGATCCTTTCTGCATTGTTAATCCTCACTTTTTTCTATTATTTTCTTATAATATGTAATAAAAGCATCCAGCGCCGGTGAACGCCATTTATTCTTATGTATCAGCAACTGTGTCCACACCTGAATATCGCAGTCATCAACCGGCAGGTACACAAGTCTGCCATCCTTAACATAGCCATCCGTAATAAAATCGGGCAGAAAAGACAGCAGTCCGCTTCCCTCCACCATTGCACATATCTGCAACGGATTCCCCGCTTCAAGCACCGGTTTGATTTCATATGATGCCGAGGCCAGCTTTTCATCAAGGAGCCTTCTGTAACTCATTCCATGCTCTGTAAGTATAAACGGTTCTTCTATTACATCATACACATTCAGATGCTGTATATGCGCAAGTCGATTTTCTGCCGATGCCACGAAATGTGCCCTCTCCATTCTTTCCGCACATATCTCAAACTCTGACTCATATATATGCGAATCGAGTGTGAATACCAGGTCCGCTTCATTTTTCCTAAGCATGTCAAACATCTTCTCGGTGCCGCATTCTGTAATCGTAAGCCTGATTCCCGGGTATTGTCTTCTGAATCCAAGATACTCCCTGCCGAAGTATCGGTTAGCGACCGAACTTGACATGGCAAGCCTTATATCTCCGTCAATCTGACCGCATCCGTTAATATCGGTAAGCATCTTCTCATGTGCATTAAGGATATTCCTGGCATAACCAAGCACAACAATGCCATCGGATGTAAGCGATATTCTGTGATAATACCTGTCAAAAAGCACTGTTTGCAGCTCTTTCTCAAGCATTTTTATCTGTGACGATACTGTTGACTGCGTATACCCCAGTTTCTCTGCCGCCGCGGAAAATCCGGAATGTTCGCACACTGCTACAAATGTTTTCAAAATATTAATGTCCATATCAACCTCATACAAACGATATTTTCGATAGTATACCATAAAATCATCAATTTTACAAATACTGTTTGCGGCCGTATACTTAAATTAAAATGTTTTTTGAAGGAGAATGTTACTTATGGAACGTGAAAAACTCGGCAGCAGACTGGGGTTTATTATGCTTTCTGCCGGATGCGCCATCGGCTGCGGCAATGTATGGAAATTCCCGTGGATGTGCGGGCAGAACGGCGGCGGCAGCTTTATGCTTGTCTACATCCTATGTCTTCTGATACTTGGTATCCCGGCGATGGTTATGGAATTTTCTGTCGGTCGTGCATCACAGGTAAGTCCGATTTATATGTATAAGAAGTTATCCAAGCCTAAGCAGAAATGGGGTGTATTCGGCTGGTTCTGTCTCGCCGGCAATGTATCGCTTATGGCATTTTACACCGTTGTCTCAGGCTGGATCATATACTATTTTGCTAAATTTCTTACCGGAAATTATGCTTCTCTCGGATTCAGTTCAATGATTTCCGAGCCTTCCGTAAACGTAATATTCATGGCCGTTACAGTTGTAATTGCTTTTTTTATATTATGTTTTAACCTGCAGGGCGGCCTGGAGCGTGTAACCAAATATATTATGTCGGCTCTTCTTGTGCTCATGCTTGTGCTTGCAATCCACAGTCTTACATTAAGCGGTGCCTCCGAAGGCTTAGCATTTTATCTCAAGCCCGATTTTTCCAAAATCGACGGTTCTGTAATGGTCGGTGCCATGAATCAGGCATTCTTCACACTGTCCACCGGCATGGGCGGTATGGCCATATTCGGAAGCTACATAGGTAAGGAACATTCCCTGATGGGCGAATCGGTAAATGTTATTCTTCTCGATACTTTTGTTGCAATCCTTGCCGGTATAATCATTTTCCCGGCTTGTTTCACATACGGTCTCGAAGTTAACGCCGGTCCAAGTCTCCTCTTTGATACCATGGCAACCGTATTTAACAATATGTCGGGCGGACGTATATGGGGAAGCCTGTTTTTCATGTTTATGATTTTTGCAGCGATGTCAACCGTGCTCGGTGTATGTGAAAACATACTCGCTATGATACGGGATCTTACCGGCTGGTCCAGACCAAAGGGATGTCTGGTATGCGGTATCATAATCTTCCTGCTTGCTTTAACTACTGCACTCGGATTCAGTGTATTTAAATTCGAGCCGTTTGCCGCCGGTACAACCTGGCTTGATTTCTGGGACTTCATAGTATCGTCCACCATTCTTCCTCTCGGCTCGCTTGTTCTCGCTCTGTTCTGCTGCAACAAGTTCGGCTGGGGCTGGGACAATTTCATCGCCGAAGCCAACACCGGCAAAGGCATGAAAATAAAGCCTTGGATGAAACCGCTTTTCCGCTTCGTGGTTCCTGTTGCAATCGTATTTATCTATGTATACGGAATGATTACTTTTAAGTGGAAATAATATATGAGCGCATATTGTCATACAGGACAGTATGCGCTCTTAATTTATATTCGCTCTAGGCTCAGGCCTTAAAATTCCAGTCTCATCTGATGCCATGCAACATTGCCATGCGTGGATTTATCTGTTATGCCTTCATCCTTAAATCCAAATCCTGCATCATCCACTCCACGCTCATATATATTTTGAGACAATCTTTTTTCCGATTCCCTTAATTTTCCTCTTGCCTCTGTTCTTTCGATATAAGAAATTCTTTCTTCAATCAATTCCTGTTTTCTAGTCTGAACCGCAAAATAGCTTTGTGCAAAAGCTATCTGCTCCTTTCGTGGATCTCCATTTTCAGCAATAAGATAACATGCATAACGGGTAAGCATATAATCCTCAACTTCTCTATTGGCTCCACTTCCCAATATGACCATTTTGCTGACGCCAGCAAAATGGTCTTCCACTCTAATTCCGTTATTTTTACAAGAAAGCATTCCCTTTTTTACAACATTTTCGAAATTTCTCCATTGAACATAGTCCAATAATGTCATTAATTCTCGTGCATACCAATACTCAATGCCATCCTCTTCATGTCGGATATCATCAAATTTTCTTCTGTACAATTCTATTATTCTCTTTTCCATTCAAATTTCCTCCTCTTATGAACATATTGCTGACGCCAGCAATATGTTTTTTACTATTAATTTTTTCAATTACTCTATCACATTCTCCTTTGTGTCCCTCATCTTGTCATAATACGCTTTATACCTGTAAATCGTTCTCTCACTGACATTATTCCTTCTTGCAATTTCTTTCATAGTCATTCCACTTTCATAACCGGCAACAAAATCATTGTAAATAGCCATCCATTTTGCATTGTGCTTCTGCCTTCCGCTTAATTTACGATTTTTATAATATTCCAATTCTTCACGTAACTCGGCGTTTTCATTTTCTAATTCTTGAATTCTTTTTAATGCGTCCTCAAGTGTTATAACCTTCTCCACTTCATTGTTCCTCCGTTCATGTCATTTTCGTTTTGTCTATATTATATATTGCTAATTAGCATTAGTCAATTTGATTTTGTCATACAAGAACACTTTTCATATTCATCATGCAAATAAGATTCCATTTTCGTTTTAAAGCCGGCCCATATTTTAGAATCAAAGATGTTATTACATCTGCACATCTCTCAAAAGCTGCCGGGAAGTTACTATTTTTTAAAGTTACCGTTTATTTTTTTAATATTTATCGTAGCACAATTCAATACTCTTTTCTTTGCATCTTCCTTGGTATATTTCATACTGCTAATCGTATCTATCCATAAATTTAAAGAGAGAGCAATAACACCACTGTGCTATATGCTCTCTCTTTGTGGCTAATTTTAAATGTTGTCTGCCAACGACCGGCTAATAATTGCCGGTAAATATATCGGATTTTAGTGTTGCCCGTCAACGGTCAATTAAACAATTGACAAATATACTAGATTTAGGTGTTAGCCCACCAGAAAAGCTCGCTTTTCTTCTAATAATTATATGCAAACATATTTTTTATGTCAGCAAACATTTCTATATTTTGTTTATATCTTTTTCTCAAAGACCTTCATACGTTTTATTTCGTCGTCTGCTTCAGCACGTCTTCTATTGCATCGGTCGCCTTTTTCACAAAATTAATCTTTTTATCGCAGATCAGGCTGCCGTCTTCTCTTATTTTCAGTTCTTCAATAACAAGATCTTCATTCTGAGTGTCATCACCTAAAGCAGAATTGGATTTTCTTATGTTGTAAAGCAACACCCCGCCGCATACCAGTGCCAAACATACAACAGCTATTATAATTATAACTTTTCTTTTCATAGCTGGCCTCCTTATTCAATCGCCATATAGAACTGCATGCTCCGTTGATTTTGCACGGCCTTATTTCATAATCATCTCTTCATCGGACGGCAGCCCTACAGACAGTCCGGATGGTTTTTCCATATACCAGTATGCAACGGATGTGTAATCATCATATCTCGCTCCTGTCCAGCCGAGATTATCCATGGTCATACGAAACGATTTTTGAAAATAAACCGGATCCTTTACATGAAAACGATAAAGCAAAAAGCGCTGCTGCCCATTATACATTTCCCGGCTGTCATTACCTAAAATCGCATACATCCCCGTATACAGTCCGCTGAAGGTCTGATACTTATGCAATAAAATATCATTTCCGAACCCATAAGAACCGCAGAAGTAATCCTCCGTTCCCGTGTAATTAATTGTCGGATATCTGTCTCCATCCAGATACATCTTAGGCTCACCCTCTACCCAGCATGTATTATTGCCATTCATGCCTGCCGCAAAGCAAAGCCCGGCAAATATACCCCTTCCTTCAATTCCATCGATGACCGTATAAGCACGTCCCTTCTGCACCGGATGCTCCTGCCTGTACGCTGCATGGAAGTATACGTCCGTATCTGTAAGTTCGCCGTGCCATCCCTCAATCATGTAAAAAAGTGTTTCTTCCTTGCTACCACGATTTTCCATCGTCACCCTACAATGTTTCCGGAATGGCATCTCCCAGTAACAATTGTATCCTCTTCCCGGCGCCACCAGAATACAGCTTGAATTCAGCACCGGATAGTTTCCATCCCTGTCTGCAAAGTTCTCATCATATGCGCATCCAAAAAATGCGGAAATCGGAGCCTCCACAGACGGAACGTCCATACCGTCCCAATAGATTCGAAGAATAAATGAATGGCCCACATAACCTGTAAACCATAAATGTGTAAGCATTCCCGGGCCGTCCGTGTCACACAGCACCACTTCTTCCTGCGGTTTGATCTGAATACATGGTCTTAACTTTTCACAGTCCTTGCCCCTGCTTCCTCCGTTTCGTTCTCCCATCGGATTCTCTGCCGAAAATCCAAAACTTGTTCTGTTAAATAAATTTGATGATAACATGTGGTTTTCCTCCTTGTGGTCTGTTCTTTGAACGTTATTCTAAATCTGCAATACCATATTAATGGGCTCATTTGACAGGTATTTTTCACATTCCTGTTCTTATCTTATCTATCAATGTTACATCTGCCGGCAGCCATTCCACGCTATCAAGCTCATCGGATGTAAGCCATCTGGCCGCCTCATGCTCTTTAAGCACAAGATTTCCTGAAAGCACCTCACACCAGAAGCAGTCCATCGACAAATGGAATGCCGGATAATCGTATTCTATTGTGTCTATCAGGTCCCCGACCTGAATTTTCGTGTCAAGTTCCTCCATTATCTCACGGCATAGCGCCTGCTGTGGCGTCTCTCCCGGTTCAATCTTACCACCCGGAAATTCCCATCCGCCTTTGAACTCGCCATATCCCCGTTCCGTGGCAAAAATAATTTTCTCGCCATTGTCATTCGTCGCCTTGATAACTGCGGCAACAACTCGTATTGTTTTCATAAATCACACCTCTTTCATCCCTGAGTAATATATTCGTATATGTCCTCACGCACCGGGACATCAAGTTCCCATTCAATCTCAACAGCTGTTTTGTCTGTGTTGGCCATAACAAATTCCTGTGCCACACCCTTTGCCTGCATGCTTCCCAGATAATAAAATTCTTTGGAAATCTTATCATCCTTGTTCTTTCGCACAAAAAGTTCAACTTTGATTCCTCTTTGCTTAGCCTCCAGCATATTTACGACATCGGTTGATTTTCTTGTTCTGCCACTTTTGGAAATAGCTATAAGTGTGTTACTTGTCGTAAAGTGATCCTCATATCTGGTAGTATCGCTTATGTCATCCGCTTTGTCATAATTAATAAAAATCGGGAAAGTCTTTGTTCTGTCATCATACTTATATCCACCTATATTGAGCGGAACCTCGTTATGTGCCCAGTTGAGTATCCTGCACACGTCCTCATATGTATATTTACGATAAAGCGCGAATCCGCTTTGTGAATCGGAATCTCTGTAATCTCTTTCATATCTGGCAAGTCCAAAATCAACCAGTTCCTCTATTATTGAACGAAAATCTTTATTGGAAAGCATTTCCATGAATTTAGGGCTGGCTTCATAATCGGTGTTGTTATTGAGCAACGATGCGTACGCCGACAGCCTTGAAAAAGCATTATGTGCCGGTTCGATAAGAACACAATTCTTATATGTTGCGCGCGCCACTCCTGCCGGGAATTCATTAGTAAATATGTTGACGACATTTTCAGCACAGTTTCTATCGACAATAAGTCCGTATTCCCTGTGAAGCGTATCAGCCATATTAATAATCAGATCCCGTTGTCCCTTTAAAATTTCTTTGAGAAGCACAAGTTCGTGCGCTCTTTTGCCATTGGCAATTTTCTTGGATATGAATTCTATGACCTGGGCCTTCTCATCCGATAGGCGCACCTTGTAGTCCGGGTCGTATTTCACAAGAAATTTGTAATACGATCCCAAACTGTTATTATCAAATATTCTAAGCACATCCATTTCACCGTATTTATCAAAATCAGTCAATGCCGGAATGTGCCCGAGTTTATTCTTCAAATTAAAATAATTCTCTTTAATGAGTTTAATATCACTGAAGTTAGCATTGTCGATAGAACTGAATATTTTTTTCTTCGATATCTCATCAAAATGCAGCGTACTGCTGCCCGGAATTATTCTGGAGCCTTCAGTTACATAATGTCTGACGGTATCCTTGTTATATGTCCTGTCACCTGAAAGTGCAATCGGTATCATAAAATTATTTCTGTAATTACCGATAAAATCCAAAACAACCACATACTCTTTACCATCTGCTTTTCTGAGTCCTCGTCCAAGCTGTTGTATAAACACAATCGGAGACTGCGTTGGTCTCAACATTATTACCTGATTAACCTCGATTATATCGGTTCCTTCAGAAAAGATGTCAACGGACAGGATGTAATCAAGCGGTTGAACCACATCCGTTGCATCGCACTCTTCCATTGCCAGTCGTTCTATCGCATTCGCCCTTGTTTCCTCTGTGTCGGCTCCGCTTAGTGCAATCGTCCTGAGCCCGTTTTCATTGAATTTACGCGATAATTCTTTAGCTTCTTCAATCCTGCTGCAAAAAATAAGTCCCTTAACCCTGCTTCCGCTGTAACCGTAATACCGGGCCTGCGACATCACATATTTTACACGTTCATCAGATGTAAGAAACCTGAAATTATCTGTGTCACAAACTTCTTCATCAATATTTAAATCCGTTATACCAAAATAATGGAACGGACACAATAAGTCCTCTTCCATAGCCTGCTGTAACCGGATTTCGTACGCAATATTATGTCCAAATACCTCATATATATCACGTCCTTTAACATCTGCATCCCTTCTGTCCGGTGTCGCTGTCATTCCAAGAGACAATCGCGGTGTAAAATAATCCATGACTTTCCGATAACTGTCCGCGCAAGCATGATGTGCCTCATCATAAATTATTGCGTCAAAATGTGTTTTTTCAAACCTATGCAGATTCTCATCTTTTGCAAATGTCTGTATGGTAGCAAAAATATAATCTTTATCGTATTCCATACGACCAAGTGCAGATGACATCATACCCATTGATACACTGTTTCCGAATACCTTGTGATATGATTTTATTGCCTGTTTCGCAATCTGGTTACGATGAACCAGAAACAAGACTTTTTTATACCCAAGTTCGCGCATCGCAAATGCAGATGCGTACGTTTTGCCGGTACCTGTACTTGATAATAACAATGCCCTGTCAACACCGTCATTTACCAACCGCATCAGATTATCTATAAATGCCACCTGCATCTTATTCGGCTTTAACATATATCGTTCCAGATTAACAACATTCTCTGCCGCTGTCTGCCTTTGTTGTCTTCTTATAATCTGCTGTTCTACGTATTTCTGCCTATACTCGTCAATGTACTCATCATAATTAAGGCATTTGGAGTCATCCCATAAATCTTTGAATTCATCCAATATATCTTTTGCAACCTGTCCGTCCTGCGTGGATACTATTTTCGTATTCCATTCCCTGTTGGTCGTAATTGCACTTATGGTCATATTGGAACTTCCGATGATGATTCTATATAATTCATCCTTGCGGAATATGTATCCCTTCGTATGAAATCCATCGTTAGAAGGGTCACACTTGTATATTTTAAGAGAAATATTTTTAAGTTCCGCAAGCTTATCGAGTGCCTTCGGTTCGGTAAAAATCTGATAATCGGTCGTTATGATTTTACCGGGAATTCCTTTGAGTTCAAGTTCCTTAAGTGTCATAAGGAGCGGAGTTATTCCACTCATTTTAATAAATGCCACACTGATACAGAACTCATCACAATTATTAAGTTCCTTATCTATTGAAACCAACACTTTCTTGCCTTGTCTGTAATCGTTGGATACAAATTCCGGACGATAAGCAAGATTTGAATTGATTGTACTGTCTATATAGGCCGTAGCCATTGATTTGGTTATTTCTTCTGTTCTCATTTTGTTGCCTCCGGGCATAACGCTTAGGTATCATATTAATTCACATTTCTCAATCCCAAAGTTTACTATCCAAAATCTTATGTAAACTTTGAACTACCGTATCATAACTCACCGGAACAAAAAGCAGTCCCATAGTGACATCTTCGTAATCCCTTTTATACACATTATTATTTATTACTTCCCGCAATATATCTGGCACACTGGATTTTGCTGCGCCTGCAATCAGTTCGGCAAATGCTTCTTTATCATGATCTAAATTCATAAATTATTCCCCATTCTATTAGTTTTTTGGCTGTTGCTCCGTTTATAGCATACGACACTTCTGACAACTGCTCTTTAGTAAAACGTTTCTGTCTTACATAAGATAACATTGTATCAACCGTTTCTTTCAATGACAACTCTGTATATTTCTCAGCTTGACCAACGCAATCCAAAAGCTGTAAAAATTCCGCATTATTATTTGAGACCGGGACTGCCGATTTCTTAACCCGCACTTTCTGGCTCCCCACCATAACTGTCCGGCCATTTGTAGCTTCCTTGTTTGTAACAATTTCTACTATTGCTGGCATTTGTGTTGTCAACCCGAGCTGATTTGCAAAATACATTCCAGTTATATAACCATATGTTTCAGATTTACTTCTCACATATTTACGCATAATGACCAAAAGAGGATCCAAATAACTTTTTTCCAAAAGTCCTCCGGCTTTTGGTATATAATAGATTCCATTATCATATCTCTCCAAAAAACCTTTTGCCACAAGTCTCTTCACTGACTGTCGTACTGCATTTTCAGATAACCCTTCTATTTTTAAATCATTCAAAAATATTGGTTCGTTATATCCGTAATTTTCTAATAAATAAGATTTCAACATAATCCTGCCTCCACACAAATAGTACCATTTTTATATATTCATTGTCGATATTTATGTCTTATCAATATCTATTATGTGCAAAATCGAGCGAATTTAGTATAAAAATCTTTTTTTATGCCTTCCCTCTCTTTATCCGGCGGTCAAAGCGTATTTAACCCATTTCACCGCCGCTTTAATTTTCTTTTTCTTCCCCGTGCTCAACTTCCATCAATGTCAGTCCGCATGCCGGGGCGGTATAACCGGCTGCTGCGCGGTCGCGGGCGGCAAGGATTTCCGGAATGGCGGACGGTGAAAGACGCCCGTCTCCGACCTCGATAAGTGTGCCCGTGAGGATACGGACCATATTCTGCAGGAAGCCGGAGCCACGGTAATCAATGGCTATATCCGGGCCGGAAGCGGTTATTTTGATGTCATAAATAGTACGGACAGTTGATTTTTTCATCTTGCGGTTGCCGCAGAAAGATGCGAAATCATGCGTGCCGACAAGCTGTGCAGCGGCAGCCTCCATGCGGTGGACATCAAGCGGCTTATCGTATTGATATTGAAAGCGGTGGGCGAAGACGTCCGGAATGCCGCCGGTGCGGATGCTGTAGCGGTATGTTTTGGCGGTTGCATTGTAACGGCTGTGGAAGCGCTCATCCACGCTCTCTATCGAAAGAACCGCAATATCGTCCGGGAGATATTGATTCACATATGATAACATTGCAGATGTATCGCGCGGAGTATCCAGATGATAATTGGCTACCTGACCGCGGGCATGGACGCCTGCATCGGTTCTGCCGGAGCCGGTCAGTTCCACGGGATATCCCACCATTGCAGAAAGCACAGCTTCGATGCGGCCCTCGATTGTCATATCGGTTGAATTCTGCCCTTGCCAGCCCTTGTAGCGAGTGCCGTCGTATTGAATTATCATCTTGTAATTGCTCATGTATCCGGTTCCTCCGTGGATTCATAATTTGATAAGATTATATCATAAAATATGTCAAAAAACACCCCCGGATTATATTATACCGGCCCCAAAAAGTTAGACCAAAAATCTAACGATTGGAGGTCGGTATTTTTATGGCTAAATATAGCTTCGAATTCAAAAAAAAGATTGTTGATGCTTATTTAAATGGAGAAGGTGGATATAAACATCTTTCATCTGTCTATGGTCCTGCTAAAAGAGATATACAAAAATGGGTTCACAATTATCAAACTTTAGGAGATGAAGGTTTACTACGTTCTCGGAAAAATGATATATATTCTTTCGAAAAAAAACTTTCTGTTGTAGAATTATATTTATCAAGTGAAATCTCATATCAAGATTTAGCATTGCAAGAAGGTATTACCAATCCCAGTATGATTGCGAATTGGGTGAATCGCTTTCGGACAGCTGGTCCTGATGCATTGAGACCACATAAGAAAGGTCGAAAGAAAATATTGGATAAATCAGATAAGAATCCGAAAATAGTACCAGCAGAAGAGTCTTTCGTTGACACATGTGCCGAACATGTAAAAGAACTGGAAGATGAACTTCTGAAGTTAAGAATAGAGAATGCGTTTTTAAAAGAACTGAGGAGACTGCGTTTAGAGGACGAAGCAAAAATGAGATAACGGCAAGAATCATCAGCAGCCTCCGAAGACAGTTCAGATTGAAAGACCTTCTCTCATATACCGGAATGCCAAAAGCTACATATATGTATTGGCAAAAGCGTTTTGATAGAGAAAATCCTGATCAGGAAATTGAGGAAAAGATACTCAGGATTCGTGAAGAACATAAGTATTACGGATATCGTAGGATTTTCGGAGAACTTCGCAATCAGGGATGTTCCATAAACAAAAAGAAAGTTCAACGTATTGTTCAGAAGCTCGGATTACAAGTAATGTCCTACACCCGCAAAAGCAGAAAGTATAGTTCCTATAGAGGTAAGGTTGGTGCGGTTGCTCCGAACAGGATTCACAGACGTTTTGGCACACATATACCTCATCAAAAAATCACTACAGATACCAGCGAGTTCAAGTATTACGAAGTTGATAAGAAAGGTCATATGACTATGCATAAGCTTTATCTCGATCCATTTATGGATATGTGTAATGGCGAAATACTTAGTTATGGAATAGATCAGAGACCTTCTGCCAAGAACGTAATGGATGCCTTGGATAAGGCCATTAAAATTACTGCGGACTGTCCATGCAGAAGAACTTTTCACTCAGATCAGGGATGGGCTTACCAGATGAAAGCATACTCTCACAGGCTAAAAGAAGAACGAATATTTCAAAGTATGTCTAGGAAAGGAAATTGTCTTGATAATTCAGTAATGGAAAACTTTTTTGGGTTGCTCAAGCAAGAAATTTATTACGGTGTTGTTTATTACAGTTACGAAGATTTAAAAGCAGAGATTGAAAGATTTATAAAATACTACAATGAGAAACGAATAAAAGAAAGACTAGGATGGATGAGCCCTGTTCAATACAGACTTCATCTTCTAGCTGCATAAAGAAAAACGAGACGACCGAAGTCGTCTCGTAAAAGTCTAACTTTTTGGGGCCACCTCAAAAAGTGACTGTCTTTTTTATTGTTCAGTTGTCCCTTTGAGCAAATTGGGATTGACATTTTTTAATTTTTCTTTTGTTCGATTTTTCAGCAATATTTGCATTTGTGTTCTTGCCATTTTATGCAATTTAGCAAAACGCTCACTTTGCGGTAAGCCTTCCTTTATTAGTTCGGCATTTTGACTTTCCATATTTACCAAGATAATCAGTTCCTCAGCTGTAGCATAATCTCTGATATTTTCCCCCTTCTGTGCCTCAATAGGATGTTCATCTCTCCATTCTCGTGCTTTCTTTCCAAAAAGAGCTACATTAAGCATGTCTGCCTCATCCGCAAACGTATATCCTTTTTCTATAGACGTTAATTCATCTGTAATAAGATATCTTTGCACTGCATCTGTATGTATATGATAATTAATCTTTGACAATGCTCTTTTTTCATCCCAGCCAATAGCTTTTCGTTCAGCTTCATCTTTTTTTAATCGTTGATAATCTTTTATAATATACAATTTGAATTCGGGAGAAATCCATGATGCAAATTCAAATGCAATATCAGAGTGGGCGTAGGTTCCACCATATCTACCAGATTTAGATACGATACCAATTGCCTCCGTTGATTTAATCCATTTTTGAGGTGAAATGGTAAAAGCATTATCGCCTGATGAATTTCTAAACCCCTCGAATTCGAGGAGTTTAAAATTTGGATTATGCAATTGTTCCCATAACCCTAAATAATCCAAGGTATTTCTATTCCTTAACCAATTAGAAATTACACCAGCGGCATCTTCTGAATTTTTGTACTTTGCAATATCAGTCAAACTTATATATGCCGATTCGTCTGCAATGTTTCCAATTACCCCTATTTCTACTCCGTTTGCATTAAGTATTGATGTCGGTGCCATTATTTTTTCTCCTTTGCCTTAATATTGTTTTTCTTTAATTGACATAATTTTTCATAAT
>ENA-UADV01000187-UADV01000187.1-human-gut-metagenome-genome-assembly--contig:-NODE-187-length-20121-cov-7.032293_pt1 | contig 20121 bp, 19 predicted proteins | sample MGYA00244268_ERZ654264 | MGnify/ENA primary metagenome ERZ654264 (study PRJEB26926, sample SAMN06164955) | human gut metagenome | biome: ENVO:00009003; feature: ENVO:2100002; material: ENVO:00002003...
TTATAAAATTCAACATACAGCTGTTTAATTCTTTTCATGAGAAGATAACGATCCGGATCTGGCAAACTATCCAAATCCATCGTATCTGCATACAACAGACAAACGACAGGATAAAAATAATATCTATAGCCATTTTTGAGATAAAATAAAAGATACTAAAAACCGTTAACAGAACTTTATATGTTGTAATTTGAATAGTCGGTCTTAAAAAATGTCTTAATTTCGATATGATTATTAGAAATCGATTTGTAAACTATATAAAGAAAAGACCTATCCAGTAATTACCGGACAGGTCTTTAAAAGATTATTATTTATTATAACTATGCTCTTTCTGACATTCTTTTTCTACTTACCAGAACCACAGTTCCTAATGAAATAACAGCCAAAATGATAAACATACCATAATTTGTGCTGTCGCCTGCAGCAGGTGCTTTATTTAATTCTGCACTTGTAAGAACATATGTAGAACAATGGTCTTGCTTAACAGTTACAGAACCATCGTCTGCTACTACAACACTCTGCACAATCTTGTATGTTTTATCTGTATTATACAGATAATAATATAATGTCTTTCCCGCAAGTTCACTTCCTACATTGAATGTAATGCTTGCCTTTGCAGGTAACTGACCTGAATAATTATAGTCAATCTGTAATACAAAGTTATCTTTAGTAACTTCTGTAGAAAGTTCTGTAGCCTTACTGTAATCTGTTATGATGTTTGTGCCAAAATCATATTCTGTCTTTCCATTAACAGCTTTCATTGTTCCCTTGGCAAATGTAAATGTTACACCATCTGCGTTTTTAATGACTACATCCTTAGTGGCATTTTCTGTGAGAATTGAAGCAAAATCAGAAGTCGAAATCACCTCTGCACCTTTTGCAAGTTCTTTTGTATATGTCGGAGTTTTCATATATGCAGGATAAATTTTACCATTTACTGTAATTGCATATGCATTTTTATTATATGATGTAACTGCTTCAGCAGAAACAACTTCAGAAAGTTGTTTGAAGCTTTCGTCTACGATATATGCCTGTCCATCTGCATTAAGCACAATTGCCTGTCCATCATAAAATGCACCGGCATCCTTAAGGTCTGTTCCATATTCTTTACCTTCGAGGTCAATGTAAAACCATTTGTCATTTTCACCTACAAGATAGTACTTTTTAACAATCCCAGTGCCTTCAATGCTTGTATATTTTTCTTCTGTAATTGCATTTCTATCTATATCATATAACGCATATACTTCTTCACTTTGATCAATGCGTGGTACTACATTAGATATCATAATTTTATTACCTGCCACGCCAAAGAATTTCGTGTTTTCATATAATGGTGTGGTATAACTATCAATCTTATGATATTTTCCTGTACTAATTTGATAGCAATATGTCTCTATATCACTATACAAAGCATTATTTTCAACTTTATTTTCATATTCAGTATTTTTAGAAAAAAGGACATAATCTCCATCAATATAAAATGGTCTGCCATAATCACCTAATTTTATTTCTATTTCCCTGTCACCATTACATAATAAACAAGCGTCACCGTCACCGTATATAACATACCAACCATTAGATGCATGAGAAAAGGCAGTATACAGCGATTCTTTCTTATCAATAATTTTTCCTGTTGAACTGTCAATCAATATATAGTCGTGTACAGCCATAACTGAAACTTGATAATCCATAAATATAACACCTGAATCAGTTACAGTTATCTCCATAGAAGATCCTGTTTCACATTCGTATATCAAATTTCCCACATTGTTATATATGAAAGTACTATAATTCAAATTCATATCTGGATTATTGCGAAACACACATACTCCGCTCTTTTTGTCGAAGAAATAACAATCATCATACTCAAATGGTACAACCACAGTTCCGTCAAACTTTGCCATTCCCCATTTGTCGTCCTTCTTGGCTACAATGGTATCTCCATACATACCGCCTATAGAATCATAACCCATTGTTGAAACTACAAGCTCTGCCTTTTGCTCGTCAGCAGGCTTATTACTTTGTTCTTCCGCAAATGCCATGCAGAAATTACCAAGCACCATAGAAAGTGCCAAAACTGAGATAATCAGTTTTTTGAAAAACTTTCTCTTCTTCATTTTAAATCATCCTTTCAAGATATATTATTGTTTTGAAAAATCAAAAACACCAGACCACGTAAACCGCAGTCTGCTACAACTCCGATTTCTCACATATGGATATCCCAAGGCAGAGTATCTCTGCCAATGGAATACCCTTGTGAGAAATCAAGAACAGGGTGTAAGTATGCGTCCACACTTATCACCCTGTAATATATCTGAAGGCTATGACTTGTTCTGCTTTAACACAATTATCTACTTGTAAATAACTCGTATTTACTGTAAAATAAACTTGTGTGTATCGCAGACCTTGTCTGTATCGTGTGGTAGCCGTATTACCATCCTTGCCCTGCACTGCTGGTAACAGTGTAGGGTGGTACACCGTTTAAATCGTTCTTGAATTTCTCATCTAAATTTTACCATACCAACTTTACAAATACAAGTCTAAAAGTGGAGCAATCCACTTTATTTTTTGTCGGACACATAGAATCCATTTTTTCAAATTTTCCACTCTTATGTTGTCTAATAATCGAATTTTCCCACCCTTATGTAAAAAATATTATAGTACTGACAGCCAAACGACTGCCATTTTATGTTGTATTTTTGATGTATTAAACAACAGCTCAGACCTGATAAATCTGTTAAGGGTAATTCAGCAGTATCCTTTTGACCTAAAATTTGAACTTTTGAAACTTGATTTGAGATACTTTTATCAACCCGCCCGTTTAACGGAGCAATCCCTTATACTATGCCACTTTCGCATCAGCTTTTTGTGACTTGTTATAATTATCCCTCATTTCAATTCCGTTCTTTCTCTTGATTTGAGAGATATATAATGTCGATACTTTTACCCCATATTTGTTGAAAATATATTCTTTAATCTCTTTATAAGTAGCTTCACTCTCTGAAGCAGTAATATCCATCTCATCCAGTTCTAATTCCACCTCAACATAATCATCCGCTTTTCGTTGGGACAAGAGAACAACCGTCTCCACATGTCCGCTATGGCAGAACTGGTCCACGCCCTGCACTTTCTCCACCGCATATCCCCCGGCGGTGAGGTACTTTAAGTCGCGGGCGAGGGTGGCCGAATCGCAGCTTACGTAGACGACGCGCTTCGGAGCCATGGAAAGGATGGTGTCCAGCAGGGATTGGGCGCAGCCCTTGCGCGGCGGGTCTACGACGATTACATCGGCCGAAATGCCGTCGGAAGCGTATTTGGCCGGGAGGACATCCTCGGCGCGGCCCACATAGAATTCGGCATTGGTGATGCCGTTTAAGGCCGCGTTGGCCTTGGCATCCTCGATGGCTTGCGGAACTATTTCGACACCGTAAACCTTGCGCGCATTGCGGGCAAGGAAAAGCGAGATCGTGCCGATTCCGCAGTAGAGATCCCAGACCGTCTCGGTTCCGTGCAGGTCAGCATATGAGAGCGCAAGGTCGTAGAGGACCTTGGTCTGCTTAGGGTTGACCTGATAGAAAGAGAGAGGCGAGATTCTGTAGCGGATGTCGCCGATATAATCCTCGATGTAAGGATTGCCGGCGAGGAGACGGCATTCGGTACCGAGTATTACATTGGTGCGGCGGGTGTTATAGTTAAGCATAATCGATGCAATTTTTCTGTCATCGGAAAAAGCGAGATTCTGAAGGGCTTTAACAAGTTCAGGCTCGGCTTTAAGATGGTCACCGTTAATGACGATGCAGACCATGATCTGTCCTGTCGCGGCTCCGATGCGGATGAGGATGTGGCGTACAAGTCCGGTGTGAAGTTCCTCATTGTAAGGCTTAATATTGTACTTTAACATGTGTGACTTGATTGCTGCAAGAATTCCTGCATTTATGTCACTGCCGATGAGGCAGTCATCGCACGGAATGATACTGTGCGTGCGTCCTGCGTAAAAGCCGGTGACTATGTTGCCGTCGCGGTCATATCCGACCGGAAACTGGGCCTTGTTGCGGTAACGGAACGGCTCGGCCATTCCGAGAACCGGAGGAACCTCGATGCCCGTGAGGCCGCCGATTCTGGCAAAGTTGTTGCGGATAAGATCTGTTTTGAAGGAGAGCTGCGCCGGATATGACATTGCCATGAGCGTGCAGCCGCCGCATGCCTTGGCAACAGGGCACGGAGGTACCACACGGTCAGGTGACGGCGATATGATCTCCATGAGACGGCCGTAACCGTAGGTTTTGCCGATTTTGGTCGCTTTAGCGATAATGCGGTCGCCTACAATCGCATCTTTTACAAAAAGAGCGTAGCCATCTATTTTGCCTACGCCCTCCCCGTTAAGGGTAATATCTTCTATTGTTAATTCGTAATCTTTGTTTTTTATAATTTCCATATCAGTACCATGTAAAATATTATATAGTGCTTCTGATGTTGCTGTCCAACATCTTGTTGAAACCAAGCCATTCCCCGGCCTGTGCGCCCGGTGCATTAAGAGCCTCCTTGAAGGTCTCAAGCTTGGCATCTATATCATCGGCATAGTGGAGCGCAACCGCCTCGATGAGCGCCGGCTTCTTAGGTGAACCATACTCGAACTCACCGTGATGCGCCAATACGCAGTGCTTAAGTTCACGCGCGAGCACAACCGGAAAACCTTCTATCTCACTTACCGCGCGGCCGATGATTTCGCAGCCCATAACGATATGTCCGAGAAGCTGGCCAGCATCCGTGTAATCATTCTCCGGGAACGATGACAACTCGTATACCTTGCCGATATCGTGGAAAACAGCAGCTGTTATTAACAGATCCCTGTTAAGATAAGGATAATTGTCCGCCAATGTGACACAGAGCTTCGTCACGCCCAGGGTGTGCTCAAGCAGACCGCCGACAAAACCGTGATGAACGCGCTTCGCTGCCGAATGGCGCTTAAATTTTGCCGCAAAATCCTTATCATCTATAAAAAATCTACGTGTGAGCTTAAGAAGATACTCGTTCTTCATACTGAGGATTATGGAAGTAAGCTCCGCATACATCTCCTCAATGTCCTTCTGTGAAGTAGGCATATAATCGCTCTCGATGTATGTGCCCTCGTCAGCCTTGCGGGCTTCCTTTATGTTAAGCTGAAGTGCGCCGTTAAAAACAGTGACATCGCCCTTGATGTCCAAATAATCCATGGACTCAAATTCACGGATTCCGGCTGAGCCAAGATCCCAGATTTTACCGTCAAGGGTGCCTGTTTTATCCTGAAGGATTACGTTGCCGTATTCCTTGCCGCTCTTGGCAACCGCTATTGTCTTGTGTTTACAGAAATATACTCCCGATATTCTTTCGCCTTCTCTGAGTGTTTCAATAAATCTCATACTGTAATGTCCTTTTCTACTCAATTGATATGTGTCTATTCTACACCCAAAGTCACACGGAATACAATCTCTTTATACGAATCCCTGCTTTTTCTTTTGACAGTTACCGCCATGATGTCTCCGGAATCAGCAGCATTAAGCTTATCCATGAAATCAGACATGTTCTCTATCGTCTTAGCATCAATTCTTGTAATAATGTCACCTGTCTGTATGCCGGCGCTGTATGCCGGCGAACCGACTTCAACAGCCGACACGTATAAACCTGCCGGAATCCCGTAATTATCTTCTGCGGCACTGTTTATAGGTTGTCCTTTTATTCCGAAATACGACCGGCTCCGTCCGTTAATCAGATTCTCAATAAGCGTTCTTACACCCGATGCCCGGTATCCACCGAGCAATGAATTATTCTTAGAAGTAATTTCCGTGGTTACTACCGCGATGATTTCTCCTGAGGTATTGCAGATAAATCCGTAACCGGAGATCTCGTATCTGATATCTGAGAGCAAAAGTCCGTAACCGCAGTCAGTACCGTACTGGTATCCGTGCGCATCGGCTATAATGCCGTAACCGACTGCACTTCCGTTTCCGTAAAGATTGCCGGCCGCAATCACTATATCGCCGGCCGATACTGCATCCGAATTACCAAGGCGTGCAATCGCAACCGCGTTGCTCTTGTTTCTGGAAGCCTTTACGACTGCCATACCCGACACCTCATCGCCGGCCACAAGTGTGCACTGTGCCGAAGCTCCATCAGTAAATTCTGCCGTTATGCTGTCATAACCGCCGACTGCCGAATAATCTGTGAGTATATAATATCCGCTATCATCCCCGGATACTACCATACCGTATTCCTTGTCGGAATAATCCGCCCATGAACCGTCTGACGACAGAACAGTTATTTTTACCGATGCCTTGTTCACTCCTGCCGCAACTGCCTTAAGCGATGCCGCATAATCTGTCAGCCGTCCGATTTCAGGTGAGGTCTCACCCGTCCCTGCAGCCGATTCGGACTCCGGCTCTGCCTCCGTCGTCTGTTCAGGAGATACCGTGATGTCCTCTGTGTTATTCTGAAGTGTCTGTGTTGTATCTTCCAACGGAGTTACCGCAGGATTTTCAAGTGTAATATCCTGCCTTCCTTCATCAGGCTTTATATATCCGGCGCCCGTTCTGTAGACTATGATCATCACAAGACCCGCGATAAGTCCGAATACAACCGCCATAGCCACGACAAATGCTGTCTTTTTGGCTAATTTTTTTACTTTTTTCCCCTTCTCCGGCATGATATGTTCCGTATAAAGATTGTATTTTTTCTCCTCATTGCTGTTATTCTGTTGTTCCATAAGTCATCTCCAATACATAGTAAAAAAGATTATACCTACAAAATATGAACAATTTATGACATAGATGTAAATTACTTCTCCGGTTGAACTTTCAGACCGGATATTGTATTATATTCCTATGAATAATAAAGCACTTAAAACACTCGAATACAACAAAATAACAGACCGTCTTGCATCACATGCATCATCGGAGCCGGGCATTAAGCTGTGCCGGGAATTGCAGCCAATGATGGATATGGACGAGATAAACTCAGCACTTAAGCAGACATCGGATGCGGTATCCAGGATTTTCAGGCATGGAAGCATTTCTTTTGCCGGACTCAAGGACATAAGACCTCTTACCAAGGCTCTTGAAGTCGGAAGCGCACTTGGGATGTCCGAACTGCTAGATATATGCTCATTGTTAAAGGTTGCTGCCGGGGCACGCAGATACGGTGTCTCAGAGGATGAAGCCGCTGACAGCTTAAGCGGATTGTTTAATGTCATATATGATATAGCAGACGCCCGCCGGGAGATAGAACGCTGTATCCTCTCCGAGGATGAGATTGCGGATGATGCCAGCGCAGAGCTTAAGAACATCCGCAGGCAGATGCGCATATGCACCGAGAGAATCCGTACCGAACTTAACAGCATGCTTAACGGAAGTGACAGGACATATCTTCAGGAGGCCGTTATCACTACGCGTGGCGGACGATACTGTATTCCGGTCAAGGCCGAATATAAATCACAGGTTCCCGGAATGGTCCACGACCAGTCCAAGGCCGGTTCCACATTTTTTATTGAACCTATGTCCGTAGTACGCCTTAATAATGAAATACGCGAATACGAGGTTAAAGAAAGTGAGGAGATTGCGAAGATTCTCGCATCGCTCTCAGCCATGGCAGGCAATTATACAGCAGAGCTTGATGCTGACTATGACATTCTCTCACAACTGGATTTTATTTTTGCCAAAGCGAAGCTCTCCTTTGAATACAAGGGAAGCGAACCAATCATGAATACGCGCGGTTATATTAATATCCGGAAAGGCCGCCACCCGCTCATCGACAGCCACAAGGTTGTGCCGATAGACGTATCAATCGGTGACGAATATAGCGAACTCATAATAACCGGTCCCAATACCGGCGGTAAAACAGTAACGCTTAAAACAATCGGGCTTTTTTCACTGTTAGGTCAGTCCGGGCTCCATATACCGGCTGCCGACAATTCGGAGCTGACTGTATTTAATGATATTTTTGCCGATATCGGTGATGAACAGAGCATTGAGCAGAGTCTTTCAACGTTCTCCTCACATATGAAGAACATCATTGAGATACTTGCCAAAGCTGACAGCAATTCACTCGTCCTTTTTGATGAGCTTTGTGCCGGAACGGATCCTACCGAGGGTGCCGCCCTCGCCATATCCATTCTCACAAGCCTTCATAAGCTCAGGGTTACAACCGTCGCAACCACGCATTACAGCGAACTTAAGATATTTGCACTTTCAACGGAAGGTGTACAGAACGCCTGCTGTGAATTTGACGTTGCCACACTTGCACCGACTTACAGGCTTCTTATCGGAATTCCTGGTAAAAGTAACGCTTTTGCTATCTCCGGGAAATTAGGCCTTCCGCAATATATCATAGATGATGCCAAGGAATCACTGGCGTCGGAAGATGTCGCATTTGAAGATGTTATATCAGACCTTGAGAAGAGCCGTGTGACAATTGAACGTGAGAAGCTTGAGCTTGAAGAATATAAGAAAGAAGTTGAAGACCTTAAGAATCAGCTTAAAGCCAAGAATGAACGACTTGATGAGCGTTCTGACAATATACTTCAAAAAGCGCGTGAAGAGGCTTCTGCCATTCTGCGCGAAGCCAAGGAAACCGCTGATGATGCTATCCGTAAACTCAACAAAGCCAATGCTGCCGGCATGTCGGTGACCGAGCTTGAGAAGCAGCGTCAACGTATCAATGATAATATAAATAAAGTCGATAAAGGACGAGTCATCAAATCACAGGCGCCGGCCAGACAGCATAAAGCTTCCGATTTCCATATCGGAGACCGCGTGCATGTCGCCAGCCTTAATCTTGACGGTACGGTTCACACTCTTCCTAACCAGAAGGGCGAACTTAATGTCACTATCGGTATCATGAATTATAATGTAAACATGTCCGATCTTACAATAATAGAGGAAGCATCCGAGATGCGTAAGCTCAAGCAGAAGAGCTCCGGTATCGGAAAACTTAAGATGAGCAAGACAGCTTCCATATCGCCTGAGATCAATCTTATCGGAATGACATCGGACGAAGCCATAATGACGCTTGACAAGTACCTTGATGATGCTTTTCTCTCACACATATCACCTGTGAGAATCGTGCACGGCAAGGGTTCAGGCATATTGCGGAATGCCGTCCATAACTACCTTAAGCGCCAGAAGCATGTCAAATCGTTCAGGCTGGGTTCATTCGGCGAAGGCGATTACGGTGTCACAATTGTAGAATTCAAAGATTAGGGAGATTATTATGCCAGAAAAACAGAGAATACTCATCGTTGATGATGATGAAAATATAGCTGAACTCATTTCACTCTACCTCATTAAGGAGTGCTATGATACAAGAATCGTAAATGACGGAGAAAGTGCACTTACCGCATTCAGTGAATTCGCACCAAACCTGATTCTTCTCGACCTTATGCTCCCGGGCATTGACGGGTATCAGGTATGCCGCGAAATTCGCAAAAACAGCGACACTCCGATAATCATGCTTTCCGCCAAAGGTGAAATTTTTGATAAAGTACTGGGGCTTGAACTCGGTGCCGACGATTATATGATAAAACCTTTTGATTCCAAAGAGCTTGTTGCGCGCGTCAAAGCCGTCTTACGCAGATACTCTGTTCCTGCTGCAATACCTTCCGCGAATCCGGAACCGGCCGCAGGTTCGGAGCGTACCGGCGAATATGTTGAATATCCGGATCTTCTCATTAATATGAGTAATTATTCGGTTATGTATATGGGGCATGAAATCGATATGCCGCCCAAGGAAATTGAACTTCTTTATTTTCTGGCATCGTCGCCTAACCAGGTTTTTACCAGAGAACAGCTTCTCGACCATATCTGGGGATATGACTACATAGGCGATACCCGTACCGTTGATGTGCATATAAAGAGAATCCGTGAGAAAATTCACGACCATGAATCATGGAGCATCGGAACCGTATGGGGAATAGGTTATAAATTCGAAACGTCCAAGAAGAGGAAATAATGAAAAACAGGCTGATTTACAAATTCATATTAAGTTTTGCCGCTGCTACGCTTGTGGCTTTCCTTGTTATGTCATATGTTATACCTAAAATCACATTGAACAAAGCCTTACAGAGCGAATCCGACAAATTATATGTCAAAGCGACATCCATTGCGTCAGATTACGGTACCGGATATTTTTCAAACCGCTCCGAATCTGCCAGAATCGGAACCATATTCGATGCTCTCGGCAAATATATCGGATGTGATATAATGCTGCTGTCTTCCAACGGAGACGTTCTTATCGACACAGGACATACATACGCTGCTGCCATCGCGGATTTTGATCCGGCTGATGCCGGAAACGGTCACTATGTCCGCGGTACATTCCATGATATTTATAAAGAAGACCAGATATCCGTATTCTATCCGGTAGAATACCGCTTTACGGTTCAGGGATATGTCGTTATAAATAAACCCGTTTCTGAAATCCGCCGCAGCATCACACCTTATTCCAACTATAATTATTTTACCTTCCTTATAACGGTGATTTCCTTATCCATTATTATTTTTCTCTACGCAATGGAGATAATAAGACCCCTCAACAAACTGACCAAAGCTGTTTCCGCATATGCCAAAGGCGATTTTAGTATCAAAACAAAGCTAGGACGCAGCGATGAGCTCGGACGTTTGTCGGATTCACTTGACTATATGGCTATGGAGCTCGATAATCTTAATGATTATCAGAAAAAATTCATAGCCAATATATCGCATGATTTCCGCTCTCCTCTCACCTCGATCAAGGGGTATCTGGAGGCCATGCTGGACGGCACCATTCCTCCTGAAATGCAGGGCAGATATCTTAATATTGTAATATCCGAAACAGAACGCCTTACAAAGCTCACGAATAACCTGCTTACCATGAACAGTCTTAATAACGGTTCGGTTCTCGATATAAGTGATTTTGATATAACCGCAATCATCCGCCAGACGATAGGTACTTGCGAAGGCATCTGTGAGAAGAAAAACATTAAATTCAAACTCGTATTCTCCGACAAGGCACTTATGGTTACCGCTGACCAGAGCAAAATCCAGCAGGTCATCTACAATCTTGTGGATAATGCCATCAAATTCAGCAATGCAGATTCGTCCATCATTATTTCCGCTTACGAAAAAGGCGACAAAATAATGGTTTCCGTAAAAGATTTCGGTATCGGAATTCCTAAGGACAGCATTTCCAAAATATGGGACCGATTCTACAAGACTGATCTGTCCAGGGGAAAAGATAAAAAAGGCACGGGGCTTGGCCTTGCTATCGTAAAAGATATCATCAAGGCCCATGATGAATATATAGACGTAATAAGCACGGAAGGTGTCGGAACAGAGTTCATCTTCGGCCTCCCGCGCTCTAAAAAACAAAGTGATAATTATTAAATTATTAATCCCAGTTAAATGTTCTCGGGCATCCCTGCATCTTCAGGCCCATAAAATCATTCTGACGTAATGCCTCGTAGAGAACAATCGCAACCGAGTTGGACAGATTCAGCGACCTGATGTCGCCCCACATAGGAATCCTGACACAGGTATCCTGATGTTCTTTAAGAATACTCTCCGGTATTCCCGCACTTTCTTTGCCAAACATTATATAACAGTTATCCTCGTATTGCACATCCGAATAACATCTGGCTGCTTTAGTGGTCGCCATGTAAATATGTGCATCGGGATTACGCTGCATAAAATCATCGAAATCCCTGTAAACCGTAACATCCAGTTTGTCCCAATAATCAAGTCCGGCTCTTTTTACCATCTTATCGTTAATGCGAAATCCCATCGGCTCAATAAGATGAAGTCTTGTATTGGTCGCCACACATGTACGTCCTATATTGCCCGTATTGGCAGGCATTTCCGGCTCCAGTAACACAATATTCAACATAATCAGTCCTCTTTCAACGCGATATCAACTTCAATAAGCTTATCCCCGTCGAAAAACATAGGCATACATATATTCTCAGTATATATCTGCTCCATCTTGAAATTACCCCGTATTATCGCAGGCGGAGTAATATCGACTGTCACACCTTTGGTAGAAAGAACTGTCGCCGCATTGCCCAGTATCATATTACTAAGCTCGCTTAATGCACTGAGCGAAAGCTCGTCCAGCTTATCTATAGGCATCATACACATCTTGGATGCCAGTTCGCATGCCACTTCGTTATTAACAGCAATAAGCACCTGTCCTTTGACTTGTCCGGTAATACCTATGCATATTACAAGAACATTATCCTCGAATGTATTTGTTTTAACATAAGGCTTGCCCGATTTAAGCGTAAGTCCGCATGCTGTCTGAAGCACACTCGCCGCTGACACGAGGAATGCATTAACATATTCTGAATTCATCTGTTAGGACCTCCAATAGCATTTATATGCTTTTATCTAAGTGTATTAATAAATTCTTCCAGTCTCTCCATAGCTGTCTTAAGATTGCTGAGTGAACTTGCATAAGACATTCTTAAGAATCCCTCACCGCACTCTCCGAATGCCGTTCCCGGCACTATCGCAACCTTATATTCTTTAAGGAATCTCATTGCAAATTCCTCCGATGTCATACCGAATTCCGCAATATTAGGGAAAATATAAAATGCTCCAAACGGTTCAAAACATTTAAGTCCCATACCGCGCAGTCTGGTAAGCATAAATCTTCTTCTCTGGTCGTACTCATCACGCATATGCTCTATATTCTCATCACAATGTCTCAGAGCTTCAACCGCAGCATACTGGCTGTTAGTCGGTGCACACATGATTGCGAACTGATGTATTTTGAGCATCTGTTTGATAATCGGAGCCGGTCCGCAGGCATATCCGAGTCTCCATCCGGTCATTGCGTGGGACTTGGAAAATCCGTTTATCACTATCGTTCTGTCCGTCATTCCCGGAATAGATGCGATTGAACAATGATGTTCACCGCCGTATGTGAGTTCCGAATATATCTCATCTGATACAACAAAAATATCTTTATCTATACATATCTGTGCTATCTTCTCAAGTTCTTCCTTCGGCATGATTGCACCGGTAGGGTTATTAGGAAACGGAAATACGAGTATCTTCGTCTTCGGCGTAATCGCGGAAAGAAGTTCTTCAGGTGTGAGCCTGAACTCATTCTCCTCCTTAAGATTAACCAGTACGGGTGTTGCATCTGCAAGGACCGCACATGGCAGATATGATACATAGCTCGGCTGCGGAATGATAACCTCGTCTCCTGGATTAAGCATCGCCCTGAATGCGAGGTCAATGGCTTCACTTCCACCAACTGTTATAAGTGTCTCACCGTCAGGATTATAATTCAGGCCATATCTTCTGTTCAGGAAATTACAGATTTCCGTTCTTAATTCGGAAAGTCCGGCATTACTTGTGTAATATGTCCTTCCTTTTTCGAGTGAATATATTCCTTCTTCCCTGATGCTCCACGGCGTATCAAAATCAGGTTCGCCCACGCCCAGGGAAATAGCATCTTTCATTTCACTTACTATATCAAAAAATTTACGGATTCCGGATGGCTGAATCCCGACTACTTTGTCTGATAATGGATTTCTCATGGCGTTACCAACATCCTTTCGTCATTCTGAGTAACATTAAGTATTGTTCCGTGATCCTTGTATTTCTTAAGCACAAAATGTGTTGATGTGCTGATTACGGAATCAAGCGTGGCAAGCTTATTGGCCACAAAAAATGCCACTTCCTTCAATGTCTTTCCTTCTATCATAACAGTAAGGTCAAATCCGCCTGACATAAGATATACCGCATGCACTTCCGAATAGTTGTAGATGCGCTCTGCTATCATATCAAATCCGTTGCCTCTCTGCGGTGTTACCTTAACCTCAATGAGGGCTGATACTTTCTCCTCGCCTGTCTTATCCCAGTTGATAAGTGTATGGTATCCGCATATGATATGTTCTTTCTCCATCTCTGCTATTTCATTGGCAACCGCTGCCTCTGACTCGCCAAGCATTGCTGCGAGGTCGGCAACATCTATTTTACTGTTTTTCTCAAGAATCGCTAAAATCGTCTCTCTCATAACATGTCTCCTTTATTTTCTCTCTAAATAACTTATCTCTTCATCATTGCAAAGAATTTTATCATTATTATCTGTTGTATAGCCTATGATACATGCAGGCATTCCTTCACGTCTCATGGCTTCAACCAATCCTGCTCCGTCCGGCGTTACGGCTATAAAGCAGCCCGAAGACTTCATTCTGTATGGGTTCAGGCCCAGATATGTGCTTATCTCAACTATCTCCTGTCGAAACGGTATCGCTTTCAAATCCACTCTGAATCCGCGGTGAGTTCCCAGTGCCATATCCCATAATGCTCCGAATATTCCTCCGTCGGATGCATCATGCATAACCTTAACACCGAACTTTCCCGCGACTGCGGCCTCATCTTCAATAGGAATCCATGCCTCACATTCTTTAACCGGTTCAAGGTATCTCGCTGAAAATCTCGTAAGAAGCTTACCATACATCTGTTCATCACCAAGTATATATGCCGTCTCTTCTATTCCAACCGTTCCGACTGCCACAATGGCATCACCGGGCGCAGTCTTCGGCGGATATGCATATTCGTCAGCCTCACCAATTGCGGTTACCGTCACCATGTTATGTGAAAGTCCTTCACACACCTCTGTATGTCCGCCCGTAAGTACGGTATGACAATTCCCGCACGCCCTGAGGATATTTCTGGTCATCGCCTTAAGTTCCTGTTCCTCAGCATCTTCCCGCAATAAAAAAGCCGCCTGAATGCCCACAAGTCTCCCACCCGCGGACCAGATATTGTTAGCTGCCTTATATACAGCCATCCGCAGTGAGATATCATTACCCATCGTTCCGGTCTGCGTACTCGCGATAACCCTTCCGTCTGATTTTCCAAGGTCAGCGCAGTCTCTGGCCGCAACCGGGCCTCTGCCGATTAGGTTCGTGACACTTCTGTATAAAATATTACCGGGTACCTTTCCTGTCTGCATAAAATCCTCTTAATGCCTTAACTGTAATGTTCTTATTATAGCACATATGCACTATAATTCCAAACACTATATTTGTAAAGAATTATGTTGCCATATCCGGATTTAAAGGGTATATTTTAGGTATATGCTGTCATGACAAGCGGAATTACCATTGCGACAATCAGTAAAACTGCTATAATGATAGTCACTATTTTAAGACCTTTTTTATTTAACATAATAATCATCCTTTCTAATCATATATATTTATATCGGAGGTAATTATATGAACGCAATACCGGCTGTTTTATCGGTCTCACATTCCATCGGCTTATGTATACTCATCGGAGTTATCATTCTCTGCCTTGAGATTCTTTATCACCGCAAGAAGGACGAACGTGAAAAAAATAACTCCCGCAAGCGGTTCTGGGAAAAGGAAGCCGAAGCAAATTCCGTCCGTAAGAAAGACATCACATTCCTTAATTACATAGATATTCCGCTCGAAAGCCTTCCGTTCATACATACGGATGATGACGAGCTTAATGAATACCAGAATATCGTCAAAGACCTTGCCGGTAAGCGTATTCTTAATCTCGGCGGCATCAGCAATACCGATCTCAAATTAGAGTACGGACCGGCCAACCTTCCGGAACTCATGCAGTATGATGACAATTATAACACACTTACCGCAACTCTTGCAAAGTGGGGTTCCCGCCTCGCTTCAATAGGCATGAGCGACCGCGCGATAATGGTTCTTGAATACTGCGTTGATATAGGTTCTGATGTAAGTCTCGCGTATTACACACTTGCTGATGAATACCGTAAGAAAGGACGCACCTCGGATATAGACAAGCTTATTAAAAAAGCCGAAAAGCTTGATTCCATAATGAAGAAAGCAATTTTGGAAAAGCTTAACACTATCCGTTCCTATATTGATTAATTGCCTGTACGGTTCCGGACGATACCATACTCTGACATTATCCTGTCAATCATCCTTGATGCGTCGCTCTTGGTAACCGTATCCATATCGCAAGGTATTGATACATTATACCGCCTGATAAGTGCCGCAAGGTATGATTTCTGTCTTGGCGTAGCCGGTTCCCTCTTAGGGAGCCTGTACACAAGCTGTACCGGTGCTATTTCCTTACAGGACATTTCACAAAGCTTTCCGTAAATAACGGATGCACTTCCGGCATCATCATATGCCCGGTGGTGTCTTACATCAATTCCAAAATATCCGCATAATGCCTCCAGACTTTTGCTCGGAATATCCGGCAGTACGGTCTTAGCAAACTTATATGTGTCAATTCCCATTCTCTCGTATGTAATCGAATGATCGGCGGCGGCTTTCTTGATAAAACTGTAATCAAATACAATGTTATGTCCCAGAAGCGGCAGTCCTTCGGTTATACCGACAATGCGCTCTATCAGGCTGTCTATCGCAGGTGCATCTTTTACCATATCATCATCGATTCCGGTGATGTCCGTAATTCTGTCCGGAATATGGTATCCCGGATTAACAAGGGTCGATAACATATCCGTGACCGTCCCATTCTCAATTCTTATAGCGCCTACTTCTATTATACTGTCCTTGGCGGGATTAAGTCCTGTGGTCTCAATATCAAGTGCCACGTATGAATTCAACATGCACAATCTCCTTAATGTGTCATAATTACAGTATAACGATTATTTTAACTATTGCAAGAATGTATTTCATACTGTAGACTTAAAATATGAGCAGAAAATCCTATCTAACCAAATTGATAAATGATAATGACTCCGATGCTGTGGTTTATTGCATCGGTTTAGTTTCGGTTTTTCTTGTCGCTGCTGTATATTTTATCATACGCATGTCGCATATTATTCCGGACACCGGCTGTGCTTTCAGACGTATTACGGGATTATACTGTCCGGGATGCGGAGGCACGCGTTCATTTGTTTACCTTATCCACGGTCATATCATAAAAAGCCTTGCTTATCACCCATTTGTACCGTATGTATTTACAATTGCCATTATTTTTTACGTTTCACAGACCGTGCGTTTCATCTCGAAAGGCCGTACATGGGCGATGCATCTTGGCATGCCCCTTATTATACCGGGTGCTGCTATCATCCTGCTTAACTGGATTGTCAGAAATATTTTTCTCGTTGCGGGGATGAGTCTTTTTTAAAAAAAGCTTGCAATCTGCCGGTTCATATGATAATATAGTTTCTGTTGAAAACATATATCGTACATGCGGGTGTAGTTCAATGGTAGAACACCAGCCTTCCAAGCTGGATACGTGGGTTCGATTCCCATCACCCGCTTTTGTTATGTCCGGATTTCTTATTTTCCCATATACAATTATATTGCAATAAAAAAGAGCACTAACCATTCTTCGGTCAATGCTCTGTTTTCTTATTATGATTATTATTTTACCAGTTATAATACGATACCGCAGATGCGCCCGCCATTCCGGCAGCTGCCACCACAAATATTATTATGTAATACACAATACAGATTCCATTGAGTATAACACCTATGAGACCACATATGAAACCGGCCTTGGACTGTCCGTTATGCACACCGTTATGCGCTTTCTTATACTTACTCGAAAGCACAAGTGCAATTATACCGGTAACGATACCGACTCCCCAGCATCCGAGGACGAGACTTATAATACCGCATACAAGTGCACCGACTGATGTTCCGTCATTATTGTTAACCGGAGCATTATTGTAATTGTACTGTGTATATCCGTTATTATATCCATTCTGTTGATAGCCGTTGTTGTATCCGTTATTATATCCATTCTGGCCGTTCGGCTGCTGGTATCCATTGTTGTACCCGTTGTTATATCCGTTCTGTGAACTTCCACTATATGACGGATCATTCTGCTGATAAATATTATTGGCAGCACCATTCATCCTCATGCGTTCTTCCTGTGATGGTGCCTGATAGCTTCCCGGTCCGGCATTGCCCTGACTGTTCTGCTGTCCGCCCTGATATGTGTAATTAGTGTACTTATCCTCTTCATTCATATTATTGTTATCCATTAATTAAGCTACCTCCTGGTATTCTCGCACACGGCGTTAATAACATTGTATTATAAGAACACATAATTGTCAATGAGGAACGTTGCATAATAAAATTGGAATCAAGTCCCTGATAATAATATCATTTGTTCCACTTTTTCCTGAATAGCATCCAAATTGTCCTTGTCTACTATCGCCCATAATATTCTTTTTAGATTTTTACCCTTCAAAATATTAGCCGGAATCGTTGAATAGCTTGCAAATTCCCGGATTAACATCTCACGAATCTCTTTGACTTTTGCTCCTTTTTCTCTTCCCTCGTACTGACTTAATTCAAGCATCCTTTCAATTGATAATGCTTTTTTCACATAAGTCCAATCATCGGCATCCAACATCGACTCATACATCAAACGAATCAAAGATGCTTCACACGCTACGAATTGAGGACTAAATTCAACTTTGCCATTCAAATAAAGTGATTTAAAATCATTAATATACTTTTTTAATTTCGCGTCTTCACCGCTATCAACCATGGAATATCTATACAATTGTTTTCTTACATCAGCGATAATTTCTTGAATATCATATACCGTTTTTTTTCTATCATACCACTCTTTTTCAGCTCTTTTTAAATATTTCTTACGTACTTCCTTGATATCTAATTCATCAAGGCGATACATCGTCAGCATTACAACATCATAGAACTGTTTTACCTGTTCATCCATCCTGTCATCCTGAACCCCAATAGTATTGCAACCTATTGTAGTCAGTTTATCCGCAAAAAGATGACTTACCGGAAGTAATTGATATTCAAATCCACTTTCCACAGCAAATATATCTTTTCCTGTCTTCCTTGTGTACTCCCAGTCCTCTGATTCCATAATAAATTCTATTTTTAGTTCCTGCTTATCCACCGCACTTTCTTCTGCATTTCGCTCTTTATAACTCAATACGGATGGAACTTCTACATAGTATGTATGCATTGGTAAATTGGTCTTTGGATTCTTCGGAATATGCTCTTTAAACAGAAAGAATTCCGTACTTTCTCCTAATTCTTTTGTAATATCATTAAGCGAATTCTGCACCTGCTCATCTGTACCACAAAATATCATATCGATATCAACACTTGTCCTCTGTGCCTCTATCGGCAAATAGAACTGTGTAGCTGCTCCACCTTTTAAAACTATATGTTCTCCCAACCGCTTTTGTATTTGAAGAAACAATTCAAGATCCCACAAAAACAGTTCCATCCTTGACATATTTTTAAATCCGTACATTTCCATTCTATTCTGCAAATATTCTCTACTAAAAGAAGTTTCATCATGAAATATTTTAGTATAATCCATTCTATTCTCCCCTTCGTAATATCATTGCAAATTGCATTGCTTCTTCTGTGATATATGGTGTTTCCACAATAAGTCGTATATCACACTGAAGATTTCTCTTTGTTGAAGCTGCAATTAGTTTCTTTTTGTCAATATTTCCAAGCCTAACCAAATTTTGATAAACTCTGACAAGTTCCTGCAGGGACAAAGGATATTTATTTCGTGTTATTGAAAAATACAAATCCACAAAAGCTTTTTCTATGGTTGCAATGCCATCATTCTGATAGTCAAAATTTTCTGTATCGTATACAATTACCTGTTTCTTTTCTGTTCCGGATAACATAGCATCTTCATATTGCTTACTGACTTCAGACGGCTTCACAACAGCAAATCCACCATCCAGCAAATAACTGACTATTTCATCATGTGCTGTCTTTTCTATAAATAGTATCATCGGATACTGTTCAGGAACATGCTGCATAAATCTTTGCAAAACATCTAATCCTGAGACAAAATACTCAAACCCCAATTCATCAAGAATTTCCTGCACTCTTTTTGTATCTTCTGTTAATGCAATCTTAGTCTTGCCTTTCCATTCATTAAATGCATATACGCCTGTGCGCACACGTTTTAAATACCTGGCTTCTACCAGCTTTGATAAATTCCAGTAAATAGAAGACCTCTTCATATCCGGAAATATTGCCTGTACATCTTCTATATAGAAAGTGGTTTGTTCTCTTAATTTTTCCTCTATAGCATTATATTTTTTTTCCAATGCTGACATCTGTCTCTTATACACATCTCCGAGCCCACGAGACACTGAGCGATCTCG
>ENA-UADV01000213-UADV01000213.1-human-gut-metagenome-genome-assembly--contig:-NODE-213-length-18680-cov-3.815302_pt1 | contig 18680 bp, 9 predicted proteins | sample MGYA00244268_ERZ654264 | MGnify/ENA primary metagenome ERZ654264 (study PRJEB26926, sample SAMN06164955) | human gut metagenome | biome: ENVO:00009003; feature: ENVO:2100002; material: ENVO:00002003...
CATCTAAAACTAATATTGCTTTCATTTCTCCTCACCAAACAATGCAGAAAACAACTGCCCTTTCGCATCAAATTTTGTAAATGTCTTAGCTTTCACTAATCTAAGTTCATTTGGAAGCATAGCTCGTACATCAATTGCATCCATAAATTCATTATTTAATGAAGCAACATTATTTAAAATAAGAGTACATTTTGAGTGCTCGTCAAAAATTGGCAATTTATCACATGTAGTGCTTACATCATTTAAAACAGCATTTGCAGTGGCAACAATAGATACGTCACCAATAAATAAATTTCGTAAATTACGCAATTGCTCAAATTCACAAATTACAAACACAACATCAAAAAGTTCAACCTTCTGATCAAAGAATAACTGAAGAAACTCTGGTAAAACTTTTATCTCATCATCATTAGACGTTGATGCATATGTAATACCATATTCTTTTTCTTGTTGTCTTAAAATCTGCAACAAGCTAACATCTGATACTTGTGTGCTTGACTCCTGAAGCAGTGGAAGTACATCCTGATTATTAGTAAAATCAAAGACACCAGTTGCTAAATCGCATTTACTTGCTGAAACAGCTAACTGGGATCCCCAAACGCTCTTTCCAGATTTTTTCATTCCGGATACAAAAATGTATTTTGTTTTGTCCAAGATTGAATGTAATTTTAACGGATCAAATTGAACTGTAGACTCTTGTGCAAGATCAGTATCTGGATCATCTGTGTAAATGGTTCCAACATCTGCTTTCTTTGCTGCTTTCTGCTTTCCAATGTATGTATTTACGGAATCCATACCAAATGGTTCAACAAGCAAGTCTCGATCATCCTGTGGTGAATATTCTTCCTCAGCAACGGTATTACGCTCAACCTTGTATAGTGTTGTATATGAGTTTTTGAAATCTGAAGAATTTGTAGTACCCATTAATAAATTATAAATGGCAATGAAAGACATCTTATCTTCCACTGTCTTGATACTGTAATCAGATTTCTTACAATCTTCCATGATTGTAGAGAAAAATTTAATAGCAAGCTTTGCCTGGGCACTTGCAGTTGTCATAAATACAATCTCGCCAGGTTTAAAGAAACTATCATTACTAAGTAAATTTCCAAGAACCTGCATATCGCTTTTAATATTCATATTTGTTTCTTCACTGTCATTGTACAAATACAAAAGCTTATCAGACACTATTACTTTATTCTGAATCTGGTTAACATTGTTAACGAGATTGCCATAAACAGCGACAATCTCAAAAGTGCCTCTGTTAGCAAAAAACTCTGCAAGTTTTTGACTTGTTGAACCAGCGACTACAATTAACTTTACCATAGTTCCTCCTAATTTAATTTCTGTTCCGAAACACTAACTAAAACATCTGAATGTTTCGTGTTATAAACATGCCCTGTATCACCAGTTAAATTGAGAATTCGAATAACGTTACTAAAATCTTCGGTAATATCAGAAGCCAATGAAACAGCTTTCATCATAGCTAAATCAATTGCCGCAATGCCATAAAAGTCACGATATAGCTCAAGTAAATCATCAAACTCTAAAAACTTAATGCTTCTAAATGCAGTCATGCTATTCTTTAATAACTTAGTGAATCCGCGAAGTAATAACTCTAAATCTGATTTCTGATAATTGTACACAGATCTGACAAGAAAGTAGACAGAATCAACATTACTCAATTCATAAGACAGATCAAAAATAGTATCAGCCATTAGAAGTAAAGTCCTTCGCATATTTACATCCTCAATAGCATTTAAAACATCCATGTAATGCAAAAACTCTTGTGAGGTTCTAAAGTTTTCAGACTTCACGATAGCTCTTGTTTCAAAGCCATACATTGCAACAAGCTGCATAAAGTCCTTATAAAATTGAGAAGTACCTGATGCCTTTGTGTCATCATTACTTCCAAATCTTAATTCAACAGCAAACATTGTGGATCCATCTGCGTATTCATAAACCTTAATATCATTCTGAGCTTTTGTAATATTATCTTTTCTAATATACATGTATCTTGTAAACGAATCAGATTGCTGACCCTGATACTCACGCTTCTTACTATTCTCATCAAAGATAGCAAATCGAAATACAAAGACACCAATTATCACAAGTAGTATTAACTGGATAGTAATAACAACTGATAATGGAGCTCCAGGAGCAATGAATGATACTAAGAAATACAACCCAAAGAAACCAAAAACATTACCAAGCACAAACAAGACTATAATCAGCTGAATTTTGTTATCACCGGCAATCCTGTTTTTATTTTGAATTAATTTATGCACATCCTGCGGAAAAATCATTTATAATTTCCTCCATACACTAAATAAAAAATTTACTAAATTTCCCTGCAATTAGCTAGAATAAAAACGGTGTGCTCTTATTCAAAGCACACCGTTTGTTAGTTGAAATCTTTATCATCTGATCTAGTCACTTCAGGTTCTTTTAAATAAGAAAGATCATCTTCTGGATCGTATCTATTGTAATCAGGACCTTCTTGATAAGAATCATAAGCACTATCATCGTAAAAATCATCAACTGAGCGATTATTGTTGTATTTATTCACTATTCGATGCAAACTGTCGTCATGCGGTTCATTATTATGTTTAAATCTATTTGCAGCTGACGTAAAAATATTTGTAGTCGTAGATCTGGCAGAATTTCTATACTTGTTGAATGAATTTGAAATTCCATCAACCTTGGCCTTTAAGGACGTATCACCAAAATCAGCAATATTAGTGATCAAAGAGGTTAAGATTGTAACAAGTACAGTTGCAATTACAATCAATACGAAAATCAAGAAATAAATACAAATTACAGAGTTATGGAGCTTGTTTGTTAAAACAATGCCGGCACATAAAAATGTGGAACACAACATTGTTAAAAGTGTGCACTTCAAATAACCCTTAATTGGAACTTTAATATCATTATCAGTTACTAATTTTATTACCAGTAAAATACCAAGCAACAGATACATTAAAGGAACTGCGAAATGTACAACTGTACAAATAACAAAAAGCAAGATTACCAATGCATCAAATAAAATCAGATGAAACCACCCATACTCTACCAAAACGTAAGAACAGATATCAAGATTTTGGCCAACATAAGTATAGTAATCTGAAACAAGTACGCTTGACAAAACATCATTTAATGTCATTTCCTGGTAGTTTAATGAGAATGGATACAACCAATGACCAACATCTGAAACATACTGTGTAAATGCGGTAAGTTCACGTAATGTGATAATCTTGATCATAACATCATCAGACAAAGTTCCTATCTGCTCGCTCATCGAATACACAAATTTCTTTGTTTGAGAATTAATATAAGAACATAAATCGTTTATCTTCTCTTTATTTGGAACCCAATCTGTATTATTCTTTGAGTCATAATAGTAATACCCAGTATCATACATTGTCTGCGCCCATACAGTATTTTGATATTCCGGATCCAAATTATAAAAGAAATCTGTAATATCAAGCCAGTCAGAGGCTTTGTCCTTATCTCCAAAAGTCTGAAGTAATAAATTAGACACTTCCTTCTGGTTATCAAGTAATGTTTGAATATCCTCTTTTGTTAAAATGGACTTGTCCTCTGGTGTATAAGCGTCATACACACCTGGAGTTAAGAATGGCATAGAATTCGTGTAACTGTACACCAAATAATTGTCCTTTAAAACGTCATCTGAATATTTTGTCATTGTTCGAGGTATTGAATAAACTGTAGTTAAGTCATTCAGCTTATCAATTAAATGATTGACAAAATCATAATATGGTGTGTAATAATCAACGTTATTAGAAACTGTCTTATTTGCTTCCAAAAAGTAATTACTTGTATCAGCATCAAAAGAACCAGAGATTTCAAGTGTCTTAAATAGTACATCGGCATTGATTTTAATCTTATCACCTTCGACATAAAGACCTGATTCCTGATTTATTACATAGGTCTTTCCGCCAACAACGTCTGCTTCTGTAATACCTAAGCCATTATAGAAATCCTGTAATTTGTTAGAGCTAACACGGTACAAGGTTAAAGAAGACGTATCATTCTTGTAATTTCCTGTATCATCACTCACTGCAACAACGTCGGTCTTTTTAATATCATTAGACTCAGCCTTAACAGCCATTGTCTCATAAGCCAAATTCTCTGAAACATTATTGATAATAGAATTGTAAGCTAAAGGCAGATAATTTGGAATAATGTAAACAAATGCATAAGCAAAACCAACGCAAACGCCCAGTAACACAAGTGACTGAAAAGCATCTCTACGTACCCTTGCAAAACCAAATAACAAAATTACTATTAAAAGCATAAAGCACATCAGCCAATGCTCTTTTATAAAAGCAAAAGCAGGTCCTAAAATGCTATCCTCTGATGAGGTTTTAATGCCAATGACCTGATTCACATTACCAAGACTTTTTAAGATCTTTTTACTTACCTGAAGTAATGTACTTTCCTTACGCGTCTCTGTATCATTAACATAACGATCATAAGCATATGTATCGGCATTGGCATAAGCCAGTGGATTGCTAGTACCATTTAAATTTGAAATACAAAAGTAATAGACAATGTAATTGTCATTTAGATACCCGAGATTTGTTGATGTGCCTGAAGAATCAACCGTTAAATAATGGAATATATTTTGAGCAATCAACTGAGCACAACTGTAAGAATCTGCATTGTCTCCCTGGGCTCCTTCTTTTGAATCCCTATCATCTTCGACATTATAAGGAAAAATTGGAATTCCACCACTTGACAATTGTGATTTAATTAGCAAAGGTGTGTACGAATACATATTAGTACCATCCTTGCTCCATGTGGAGCTATCCCCAAAGATTAAACGATCATACCCTAAAAGGTCCTTCTTCTCAATCTTATTGTAATAAAAAGTGGTCTCCATCTCAGGCATAGAAACCGGTGCAGTAGATTTGACATCATTGACTGTTGTAATTGTAGTTGCTTTATTTGTAATCAGTGACTTTGGATCTATTGAACCATCTTTTTTTAGCTCAGCGGAATCATTCAAAATTACCATCTTACCAATATCATTCTCAGTAGCAACCTGAAAGAAATTAGTGTTCTCTAAAACTGTTGGATAGTAATTCATAAAAGCTGCTGTGTATGGGTTATACTTTGACTTCTGATTGTAAAAAATTGGATTTGCAATACCAGGAAGTATTACCATACCATCATCTGTTAAAATATCACCATAAGCATTAACATACAGATAATCATTTGAATCAGGATATTTATCCTTGCACCCAACAGTACCTTTTATAAGATTTCTTAGAAGCATCGTAGTAAGGTTATCTGTTGAACGTGCATGCTTTGCTCCATACAATAAAATTGGTTCAGACATTTTATCTTCAGACGTAATTGTCTTGTCTGCCATAATTCCTGGAACATCTTTGCCACTAACGCTCATACCCTGTACTTCACTGGTGCTAATTGATGTGCTTGTTTCTTGAGTAAGTGTTACCTGATTCTCAGTAGACTGTTGAGTTGATTCTTGAGTAGACTCCTGTGAAGATTGTTGCGTAGACTGTTGAGTGGATTCCTGTGAAGATTGTTGTTCGTCAGAACTGCCAGTATTTTGAGATGATTTTTGCTCTCCTGAAGCTTCATCAGAAATATTAGTATTTGGATTCGTAGCTGAATCTGACACGGTAGTTGCTTTTACTAGCTCAGGTGCAAATAAAGATGCAAGATTAAACTTTTTTGAATCAAAAGGTTTTACAGAAGCTCCCTGTGCAAATCCATTAACTTTCATACTAGAAGCAAGTTTTTTCAATGCCTTTAAGTTTGTCTTTTTATCAATACTTTGAGTTTTCAAGTATTCTTTTGCATCAACATCATTTGATAATTTATAGCTATCATGGATCTTTAACTCTGATTCTACTTGCTTAATATAAGTACCAAAATAGCCATCAGTATCAACTAAGACCCCTCCAGCATTTTTAGGCAACAGATTAACAGATTCTGAAACAGCCTTTTCTTTCTTTGCAGTATTTTCTACAGTAACTTTTGCCTTTAATGGAGCAAGTACGTAAGTGGCTTTGTAGCTATCAGAGCTCAGTACAATCGTAACTTGTGAACCGCTTGCGTTTGATTTAGATGAACGTACAACTTTTGTTGATTGTCCGTTATTGTTATTTTTGTTTTCCTCTAAAGCCTCTGTTGCATGCTCAGAAGAAACCTCTTGAGTTGACAAGGAATCGTCAGCATTGCTTGAATAATCCTCATCATCTGTTGGATTGCTAACATCTTCATCCTGATTTGTTGAATAAGTATCAGCATAAACCCAATAATTATTCTTTGTATCATAAGTAAATTTACCAGCCATTGTAACTAGTGCACCTTCTGAACCTTTTTCTATTTCAGAAAGAAAGTCTTTTACAGTTATCAACTCAGCTTTTCCAGTTGGGATACCTTCATTACTTAAATTTCTATGATACAATGGTTTTCTAAAGCTCTTTGTATCATCATAAAAATCAACCAAATCTTGAACCGCAGCATCATCTTCAACTAATGATTTTAAAGCAGACATAAATGATGACTCACCCATGTAACTGGAAAAAGGGACATAAGTAGCACCCGCTGACAAAATTGCAAGATATGCTTGAGACAGTTGAACTCCATCAGGAATAACAATGTTACCATCTTGCGCCGTCACATTTGCCATGTTAGCAACAAACTCAAGACTTGTATCAATAGAAATCACAGATGAAGAAGACTGCATTGACAAAACATTTTCACCAATAGAAAGTTCATTCTCATAAGTCTTACGTAACATTGCATAAGCTGACTTAAGATCCAATTTTGTATTGAAGTCAATTGGATTACCTAAATCTGATGCACTCTTGTATGGTGAAATATTTGTGAGATTATCTGTCATATCATCCATATTATCGAGTAATGAGCAAACATTACTTAACAAAACACCATAAGACGATAAAACCTTATCCTGCGCCTTCCCTTCAGATTTGGACTTTACATCTTTTAGGATCTTAGCTGTATAATCTGGAATTGCAGTTGTACACATCTTTTTAATTGCAGTTTTCAAATTACTATCATTTGCAATTACTTTATCAGAAAGATCAAGCTTCAATCTCTTAAAACTTGAGCTATCTTTATCGTACAGTTTATTAAATCTGTCACACATTGCAGCTAAATCCTGGGCAGCTTCATGCAGCTCAGATCCATCAACAGCACAGCCCTGAATATTCAAATCACTTTGATAAATCTCAAGGTAGTAAACTACCATGGCATACTGTTGAATGTCATCAAGCTTACTCAAAAGACCAGATTGCCCAGAAGAAGCCTGATTAAAATCATCAGAAATCTCTTTAAAATAATCAGTGGCTTTTGTCACATAAGAATCAGTTAAAGACTCGGGCAAGTAATCCGCAGCAAAAACTGTAGTAGGTGAAACAGAAGTAAATACAGTTTGCATGCAAACAGCTAGCATTAATGATGTAGCGAAAATACGAAATTTCTTATTATGCATTTTATCGCTCCTTGCTAAATTAAATTGAGTTAGTAAAACTAACATGTAAATGAATAGCTGCGCTATTACACGCAGCTACCCCAGTTATTCAAATGGATTTGAAGTGGTAGATTTAGATGAAGATGAAGATGATGTCTTCGCACCGTTGGTTCCGTTCTTATTATCAAGAGTACCAGTTCCCTTATTCTGAATTGCATCATCACCCTTAGATTTAACAGTAAAGTAATTTGTCTTAATAGCAGATTCTTTTCTGTATAAATAAACATGAATATAAAGTGCATCAGAAGTACGGGTTCCAATCTGTGTACTAACATTGTTCTTCAAATTCTTACGCAGTGTAGAGAATGGAATTACAAAATCATGAGAATCAGCTGAATCTTTAATTGAATTTACAAGTACGCTGTACTGCACATTCTTTGCTTCAGCATCATCATCAGCCCAAGCCTTATTACCACACTTAGTAGCAATGCCAGTGGCATCCAAGGCAGCACCCTTCTTAAAGTAATCTCCAATTGTAGCACCAAGTGCTAATGAGTAATCACCATCAATAGAATCATCAGATTTGCTAAGAACCTTATTGTAAATACCGGTAGCAATATTCTCTTTGAGTTTACCCCACTTAGTACCATCATCACCATAGCCAAACTTGTAGTAAGAATCGGCATTAAGCAAACGATTTACTTGGAAATCCAGATTCGTTGATGCAAACTTCTCTGCGGCTGTTGACATTGCATTAACAACAGTTCCATACATTTGCCAAAGCGTGCCACTAAAGCCAATTGACAAAAAGAAAATCATCATAATTGTAGGAATAGAAGTTTTGAGGATATACTCTGTTACTGTGGTGTCTGAACCAACACCTTTCATTTCTTTGCCATCAGCAAAATCAGAATACATCTTAACATCAGGTAAAAGTCCAAGGAAGAAATAAACAAGAGTATCAACACCTGAACCTGTATTTCCTCCACCGTGGAATGTTGAGGAAAAAAGAGATTTAAAGCCAAACCACTCTCCCTGGTTAGATGTTTTGATTTCATGTATCTTATCAAAAACATTACGACCAGAAAGATACATCAATGATGTCATTATCCGAAAGATTGTAAGAAACAAACCAACTAAGCAAAAAACACTGATAATTCCGCTGAGTATCCATCCTACCCAGTTCATTTTGCTAATTGTTTCCATACTTCCGGAAAAAGCTTGTGTTTGAAACAGATCAGTTAAACGTCCAGTCGATTTTGTGGACGCATAAACATTTTGTGGGATTAATAACAAAATCCCGCAAAGAAATAAAGGTACATGCTTTCTTTGAATTTTCACAATAACCCCTCCTTTAAAAAATTACAACGAGTATCGTCAAGATAACGACACAGCAACCAATAGATACAATAATCATGCGTGCTAAAGAAACCTCACGCTCTATGCTATAAAGACCAAATGTTGCAATCTTTATAAAATCGATTCCCTTCTTATTTCCAGCCCTATCACGCATCAATAAGGCTTCAAATCCTGAGCGACCAACACCCAATGTTATTACTCCATAAGAGAACCAACTCAGTATCATAAGATAAGAAGCTAGCATAATAATGATCACCCAGATCAGATTCCAGGAATCTTCTGCAAGAAGCTCATGATACTCTGACATAAAGTTCTTTTTTGCTTCATTAAAAGCTGATGAAGGTTTAAAGCTAGATGTGGCAATCGTATAAAGATCTGTCTTCTCTTTATTCCAAGAAGCCTGCTCATCAAAGAATGGATAATCAGCTGATGGAGTTAAACCAGTGCTAGAATGTCCTAAATATGTAAATTTCAATCCACTTGAATCAATAGGTCTCACAAGTAAATCCTTACTAAATTTGCAACGCACACTTAAATATTGTGCCTTGGTTTTAGAATTGGCATTACTTACTTTCGTGCCTTTTTTGACTTTCACAGTGTTTCCATCTACAAAAACAACACCTTTTTGCAACTGCTTTTTACTTCCTACAAGTTTTCCCATTGTTGTATCTTCAACATAATTAGCAACTGGATACTGTTTTCCGGATACAGTTATGTATAATCCTGAGAAAGTCTTTTGGGAATACCATTGCATATTTTTGTGCTTAGAAATTGCAGCTTTTATGCTCTTAGAGTCACTTATTGGTGACGATTGCCACCATTTACCATCTTTAGTCCAGACAGTATCTCCAATCATTACTTCAGCTCCGTTTTCGAGATCCGTAATATGCTGCACACCTTGCTGCTCTTGCAGATAAGCATCAATCATTTGATTATTAATGCTTGTCAAATCGAACTGCAAATAATTCAAGGCTTTGTTTACAGGATTAGTTCCTAGACAAATTTCCTTTGCAGAATTCAATTTAAAGAAGAAAGAATCGCATGGAGTGTAATACAACGGAATTGCATAAATAGTTGTATTCTTTGTAAATAAATCTGTTACGGCTGAAGATGAAGAAATTTTCTTTAGTGTACTTCCATTCCAGTAATAGATTTTACCTGCAGATGCTAAACTATTTGTTGTACCATTGTCAGTGTAAATGTAAACTGATTTCTTTCCAAACAATGACTGCATCAGCAAAGTCTTACTAGCAATCATGGATGGATCAAGGAAAATGTTGGAATTCTTACTACGAAGCATAGAACGTATTGATGAATTGGAAGGACAAGTGCCATACTGACCAAATGTGGAAGCATAAGATACTTTATACGTGAATTCAGCAAATGAGTTTGAGTCTAATGGCTCTAATGATTTACTATTTGTCCCATTTCTAAAGTACTTCATACTATACTGCATCTTGGAGGGATTACGTGACAAACGCAGCTGAATGCAACTATCTGTCATTTTCCCATTCTTGTATGGCATAGACTCATAAAAAGTGTAATACCGGCTTTTTGCACTTGTGCATGTGCTGTCATACCTTAAGTAGGATTTGTTATATTTAACAATTTGTCCGCGATTAGGTACCAATTGAGTTGCAGATCGGCTATTAAGCTTAAGAGAATGTAATGTAGAATCCAGACCAGTTTTTGCATTATGATTTACAGTGTAACTAAACAATGGCTGCTTGATTGATCCAAGAGTATCAATCTTTTGAAAAACAGCACCAGTTGCAGATACTGCATACTTTCGACCATAAGTTTTAAAACTCTGATTCGTAGAGACCTTGTAAAATTTGTTTAGCTTAAGTCCAAAAGAAGAACTTAACCCAGTTGGTTGCTCATACACATCAAAAACTCTAGCAATCTGGATTGTGTTAGTAACTTCTTTAGATGGTGATTTAAAGCCTAATTGTGTGTAATCTGGAGTTGTAGAATCATACTGATAGTAATTATGCCAAAACTTAGAATCGGACCCACCATTGTATTTCTTATAATTATCGCCAAGTGAAAACCCCTTAAAGACCTGCTCAAAGACTGCATCACGTACAGTAGTTGCAGATTTCTTATTTGAAGATTTACACCAGGCAGAAAAAGTTTTAGATCCGATCTTTCCCTTAACATTATCAACTAGTAATGTCACAGAAGGGCATACATATCCAGATGGCACATAGACATACCCAGACGTTTCATACATGAAATTGCAAAGAGCATTGGCCATTCCATAATTCGAGTAATACCATGAATTAAGAGCACTAGTGTCTGCATCAGACAATGAGTTAGCTAAATTTGTAAAACCTTTCAGTGTGTGCAGCTTATCCGGTGGTGTCATTAAAATTTGCGCAGCTTCCTGGTAAGTGAAAGTATCAGTTGTCAAAACCTGTGACTGAAGCCAACTCGAAAAGTCAGAAACATCAGGAACTACATACTGCAAATCAAGAATAATTGTTCCAGTTATACTTGTGCCATTATAATTTACTGAAAATGACTTAGTAAGCTGATTTGAAGCAGAACTCAATGTATTAAGTTTAACGAAATATGTAGTATTTCGTTTATCAGCTGCAATCTTTGTAGCAACTTTGTCAGTTCCCAGGCATGAGTATCCAATATGCAAATCTGTATCTTTGTCATCTTTAGTCTTTAATGACTCTTTGCTAACAAACATTCTCAGGTACTGAGCGGACATTAAATAATCATCTGAATCTGTCATATCAGTACTTATCTTGATAGTGTGAGTATGCTCTATATCTGTAGTAACAATATTTATTTGTGGACCGATTGTGTCCACGTATGCAGATGACAAAAGCTGAATTATTGCATTCAAATCATAATAAACCTCGTTGCCAGCCTTTGAGATGCATGGATATGTACTAGAAATAATCTGAGATCCAACCAATGTTATCTTAGAATCATACGAAAAGTATGCCATTGTACCAGTTACATTGTTCATTAAAATCTTATCTTCTAGGACAGTAATATTTGAAAAAGCCTGCTTTAGCGAAGACTGTGAAATCAAACTAGTAACTTTGCCATCTTTAGATACATTGGTAACGCCAGAAACAGTTTTCTTGTATTTGTCTAAGTCTGACAAAATCGTAATCTGTTTATCAACAGAAGCAATTGCAACTGAACGCTTTGTAGCAGTTACTTCAAACGTAACCTCATAAACTGAGTGTTTGCTTCCAGCATATTCATACTTATCATTCTTTGTTATCTTAGCAATATTGTATTTATCCAAGGAACTTTTATCTTTTCCATGATACAACTGTGCTATTGTTGTTGTACCAATTTTGTAGACGCTTTTTGTATCAAACACTTTTGTTATTTTATACGTTTTCACTTTAGATTGAGAAGTACTTGCAGCCCTTACAGAAATTGCACCAAATCCGAGTAAACCGGATCGTCGCTTTATTCCGCTTTTGTGCGTTGATGGCTGTGCAAAAGCTATCCATTCACCAGAATCTTTTTCATTATCTTTTCTAGACTCACCCTCTTCAACAACATTTGTTGTCTCATGAATAATACTTGTGCTTGGCTGAAATACATTAAATATATCGCTTGAAAAATCCTGGGAAGCCCAGTAAGTTTCAGAATCAGTCAACTGAATTGTACTAAAGTCACAACGAGCATCTTTATTTGCAACACGATAAATAATAGGATATAGTTTTGCTATGGTTGCATCATCGTACAGAGCACTTGATAGAGATGAACTGTTACCATCCAGAATTCCCTTGGCAACCAAATACGTCACTGTGCTACAATCATCTGAATCCAAATAAGACAGAACAGTTAAGCCAAGTTTATAACGAACAATCATTTCCTCGGTCTTTGACATATTTTCATCATTGGCCCGCATATAAGCTTCAATAACACGTAAAGCTTCAATCATTGTCATATTCTCTTTATCACCAAAATATGTTGGCTTCTTTGAAGTAACACTCATACCAGCAGAAGAATAATTTACCTGCTTGCTGTATCCCAAGGAATCAGAAGTAATCTTACCATTAAGATGGTAGTTGCCATTACCCCAGTGACCGGTTCGCTTGTTTTTGTAATCCGATCTAAACTTGCTACAAGGATTTGCAGAATTGTTAGAGAGATCGCTAATGGTGATGATTCCATCATTCAAGGCTTCTGATAAATACAATTCATACACATTTGGATCGTAATAAACCCAATAATCGCCAACAAACTGAACACCATGGTAATCCATCCCATCAACAATGTTGTAAAGATAATCAGTATCTCCCTCGAAATGTCCACCACCATACGTTCCTTCGAAATGATCATTTGTCAATTTGTCATAGTAGCATTTTGATGAACCATAATACTCACTACCTTTTAACAATGGATTTGAATAGCACGTACTGTAATTTTTGTCTTTATCAACCTTCTTAGTAGCGTCTTCTGTTGACCAGACATTGCCATCACGCTCAGAATAATCGCTCAAAATAAGTGCTGATGATGGTTGAACACCTTTGTAAATTTTGCTCATCATCATTATCAAATCTGATTTTAACAAATTATTACTGTTGTTCACTTTTTCGCCATTAGTCACAGAAGACTTATTTGCATAAAACCAATTAGCACCGTTTGATTCTGTAATGGTAGCTGTTAAAGGAGCACCTGCTCCTGTTTTATGGACTTTCAAATTTCTCGGCACAGTATAATAATCTTTGTTAATCAAATAAGTAAGCGAAGTGACTAAATCACTTGTTGTAGCTTCGCCATTATCAACCATATTAGATGTCTGGGCATCCTCTGCAGTCTTATTATCTTCAGAATTATCAGAATCAGAAGATGGAATGAGTTTTCGATCTTTCAATTCCTGCACTGTGTAGTTAGTCAACCACTGTGTTTTCTTAGATGGCATCTTAAGAATAGTATTTAATGAAGCTAAATTATCAGAACCAACTTTAGTGAACTCCCTTGAAGTGTCGTCATAATTAACCTCACCAAGTAACTTATCTGCGTAGGTAGAAACATCTTTTGTAAAGGATTCCTCAGAAAAATTATAAGTGTCCTTTGCAAGGTTATTGATTGAACGCATAGCGCCATTTGAATAATAGTAATAATCATACCACTTGGAACCTGTATGGTCTTTAGAAGTCCTCACAGTTTTTGTAATTGCTGCATCTGCTTTTATAGATCCGCCAGAATTTGTAGCAACTGCACCTATACCAGACAGCATGGCTAAAACCAAAGTTACCTGTACAAATTTACGCCGCAAAAGAAATCACCCCCTTAAACAACTTTCTTTGAAACCTGAAGAATTATAGCCATATCAGGGAAAGCCTTACGAATATCTGGCTGCTCTTCAACTCTCTTAATATCGTACATAATAAAATCTTTTTGTTTTAATATTCGATCTAAGGACTTTTGATATTTACTTTCAATACTAACTGTGATCTCTTTACAAGTATCTTTTTTATCAGAGAGTGTTTTGTTGTCGACAAGCTCTCTGTAAAATACAGCAAGTAAAGCATTTTTTAAACGCTCATCTTGCTGTACTTGCCTTGCATAATCCTGCTCCTCTTTCTTATGCCTGCCAGTTTGATACCACCGTGATTCATGTATCTTGACCATAAAACCTGCATACAACTTGATTCTTGGCTTCAGTCTGCGTAGATTAATTGGCTCATCAACATTTAATTCATCTCTAATTTTAATTTTCATTTAATCACCTTGTAATTTCTTTATTGCATCCAAGCTAATCTTTTTTGCGGAAACAGTGGTAGAAGCTTTAGCTAAAGAAGCCTGACGTTCCGCTGTAGCATCTCGTTCCACTGCACCAACTTTGTGTGATTCTGATATAACACTTGCAGTATTTCTTGATTGAATAATCATACGTAGCTGCAAAAGTAGCATATCTAAATCAGCATCATCAATCTTACGAGGCAATTTATCAATCAGATTTATCATCTTATAATACTTTTGTCTCGTAAAAATTTGTTTTATCAAATCAATCTCACTTTTGCTGAAAGTACCATGGATATCTCCTTCAATCACAAAAGCAACCTGCACTAAAAACTCTTTTAATGACTGCATTATTTCCTGTGAATTAACAGAAGTTTTTATTTCCATTAAAGAATCAAGATACAATTGTATTTGTGGTGACTGCATACTTTCAAATAATTGAATGAGCTGAGAGTCATCTATTACTTGCAGATGTGCTCTAAGCTCAGACAAATCTAGACTTTCATCAATAGTAAAATCTAAAGACTTTAGCAGATTTCTTGGAATTCCTCTTCCATATTTCACAAGTAAATTAAGTATTTCATCCGGTACGCTGTAACCTTTCTGCTCAGCCGTAGTTACAAGTAATTGCCGTGATTCTGTATCACTAAGACGTCCAAAGGTAAATTTCTCAGCACGACTTAGCAATTCAGCCTTTAAATCAAAGGCTCTTGTTGTACTAAATATCAAATAAATATTTGGCGCGATATTATCAAGCTCAGATAATAGCATTGTTTCAGCACCTTGAACCTTTGCTAAAGCATGTGCCTCTTCGATTAGAAAAACTTTATTCTTTACACTACCCTGTAAATCAAAAATACGATGAACAAGATCTGTGACATCATCTTTTGAAGAAAGTTTACCAGCATTTACTGTTGACACATATGGTGAGTCTGACGCATGCTCAAATGCATCAATATTAGCCTTACAGGATGCGCAAGCACAGCATGGTTCACCATTGTAAGGGTTGTCACATGTCAATGCCATAGCAGCAATACGTGCACATGTTGATTTCCCTGTGCCTAGTATTCCATCAAAGATAGTAAACTGTCTAAAGGTGCTATTATTAATGGATCTTTTCAAAATTGAGATGTTTAATTGGTTTCCAATCAGCTCTCGAAAAGAATATTTAAAATCGGACATTTTAAGTACCTCCACCTGAAATAAAAAAGAGAGTGTGTGATTTTACTCGCACACTCTCCGATTGTAAAAATTTGCAAATTTTTGTATTGATTTGGTTTAAATGAATTAAACCTGAGCATTTCTGAATGCTTCGAAGATGTTAGCGATTGAATTGGTGCCATCAACCTTAACATCGTTAGCACTACGAAGTGCCAGCATCTCAAGACCGGAAATACGATCAGCAACAGAAGTGCTTGCCTTTGGCTTAGAAGCAGATCTGCTAGCTTTCTTGGCCTTGTTGATGATTGTCTCGAAGTTTACGCCGTCAGCAGCTGCTGTAACACGAGCAATGAAGTCAGCATACTCGTTACGATTGATTGCCGGATCATTTCCTTCATTGAACTTAGACTTTCTGTAACGGTAGTTTGTAGTTGTACCGTCCTTATTCTCTTTGGTCTCACGTACCGGAAGAGCTGTAACATCGATCATTAACTCCTCATTCTTCTTAGCACCGAATGGCTTGCACTGGATAACAGCACCACCATTAACGATTGAAGATGAGCAAGAATACAGAGCCTTGCTTGGATCAGAGTTAGCTTCATCTACGCTGAACATAGCCTTTGCTTCCTCAGAAAGTTCACCCTTAGGTGCGGAGAACTGTCCGTTTGCTCTCTGAACTGGCTTAGCATTCAGCTGCTTCATTAAAGCTGCGAAATTGTTGTTAGCCAGTACCTTGTCGTCTTCTGTAGCGTAAGAAAGAGAAACTGTATCGTATGTTTCAATTGGGAAGTAGTTTCCTGCGGTAAACAGTGAACGTCCCTCAGCTACAATACGTGTACGGAACTGCTTGATTGGAGCAGATGTACCCTTAGAAGCACCTTTGCTCTTAACTTCTGTAGACTTAACAACGAGCATTGTGTTGCCGGCGATAGACTCATCTTCCGGAATCTTCTTGTCGTAGTTCAGCTCAAGATATGGGAATAATGCTTCCTTAGGAAGAACCTTAAGAACTGTTGTATGGTTCTCAACGCAATCAGCTGTGAAATCACGAGACTGTGTTGCATCATCATAAGAAGTAAGCTCTGTCATTGCAGGAGTCTTTACAATACCAGCAACAATGCTGCCAGGACCTGCCTGTCTCATAACAATATCTGTCTTGCACTCAAGATACTTAGCTCCGATATTCTTAACGCCGCCCTGGAATCTCTTCTGTGTCTCAGGATCAAGAGTCACACCTGCACGTAACTGATACTGTGGGTTACCCGGAGTTCCAAAGTTGATAGGAGTCTGCTTAAGAGAAAGTTTGAATACAGGATCAGAAGCCGTAACGAATCCAATGAATCTTCCGTATTTACGGTTGTTATCAACGAACTTAGGATTTACTTTAAATGTAGTTCCGCTACGCTGTGCAATAGCCTTGATTGCACTTGCCTGCTCTTCCAGTGCATGCTCTTTCTGTTTCTTTCTAGCATCTCTTGCTGCTTTCTCTGCTGCTTTCTCAGCATCTGATTTCTTTGCGGATGGGGTTCCAACACCTTCAACATCCATTTTCTGTGGTGCAGCTGCAGTCTTCTTAGCTTCTGCTGCCATCTCCTCTGCGAGTGATCCTCCAAGATCAAGTTTCTGTTCTGACATATTACTGTCTCCTTCCATTAATGAAATATTTTTGGTTGCAACCAAGGAATCGTTAACTAATTCCATGATGCTGAATGAATGAAGCTGACGATTCCAAAGTCCAAAGTTAGTACCGTCGTAAGAGTAAACAACATCAGCTCGGACGGTTGGCTCACGATTAGGTGTAGCTACCCAGACACTGTTATCTAAAACAACAGCTTTTACTTTTTTCTTGTCATCATCAGAACATTTTCTGAATTCTGAATAGGAAGTTGCCTTGTATTTATGGCAAACTTCCAAATTACTCGACAAACAGCCAAGTTCTTGTAAACTTTGTAGTGTCATCTTGTAATCTCCTTTTTATATTTGGAAGTGATATTTTTTGGGGTCTTATGACTCTAGCTTTCTTTGATCTTTTGCCCCAATTTTTCCACTTGCTCACTAATTGTTTTCATGGTCTGATCTAAAATGTGCTCTATTGAGCACACATCTGACTTAATGTCAATATCGACCACATAGTTTTCTTCAGACTCAATTTCACTTTGAGTAAATGAATCTACTGCACAATGACGGCTTGGAATAACAATATACTCATCTGTATTGATACCATGTTTTTGCAAAAACAGCACATTTTCCTTTACAGTATACCGATTATTGGCATATCTAAAAATAATAGATACCTTTAAGTCAGCGAAGGTATTAAGCACTACCTTATTCTCCTTACACAAAATACCCTCAGATTGAAATTGACTAGTATCTAAAGTTCTTGCAACAGTAGCATCAAATCTTATAAGCTCACTAGACTCCTGATTGGTTACGTAATAATTTGCTGATGTAACATTGTCAATAAAAGTTGTCATATCTTCAATAGCAGAGTCACTTGTATCAAGAACATTACTATGTGTACCTGTAGAAAATGCAATAGGACGCAGTACTTTACATGCTGTCATTGAAACCTGACGTAGTAAATTAACTAAAGCTGGCCCATACTGCTTATTTAGCTCAATTCTCATGTACAACCTCCTTAAATTTGTAGAGTTTTGGATCTTTTAGCATCTCAGACAAAGAAAAGGCAAGAGCATAATTATCAATACGCTGCTTGCCTTTCTCAATTGAATCAACATAGTCAAGAATCCAAGAATACTTGGAAGAATCCAGGTATTCTTTGAACTGTTCACTAGTGTACTTATCGCTTAATTGAAACATTTCTGAAATTTCAGACTTTACTTGGGAAACATCTGCTTCCCAAGTATCCTGGATATCAATACTGTCTCTTATACACATCTCCGAGCCCACGAGACACTGAGCGATCTCGTAT
>ENA-UADV01000231-UADV01000231.1-human-gut-metagenome-genome-assembly--contig:-NODE-231-length-17449-cov-6.342934_pt1 | contig 17449 bp, 10 predicted proteins | sample MGYA00244268_ERZ654264 | MGnify/ENA primary metagenome ERZ654264 (study PRJEB26926, sample SAMN06164955) | human gut metagenome | biome: ENVO:00009003; feature: ENVO:2100002; material: ENVO:00002003...
GGATTGTAACAATGGCTTTTCTCCATTGAAATCAAATCAAGCACACGCACTTCGTAACCTTTCTTCTCAAGAAGATGTCCCGTATCTCGCAGGATTTCCCCTTTCGGGTCTAATATCACATAGCTGTTTCTTGCAGCGTTCATAATATTAGGCTTTGCATAAAATCTTGTCTTACCTGCACCGGAGCCACCGCACACAAGCGTATTCAGATTTCGTCTGTGCTTCTTGGCATTAAGTCCAATGCACACATTCTGAGTCATCAGCTTATTTTCTGACAGCGGCTTTTGTCGGTACTTTTTATCAATGGCTCTGACATTGCCCCATTTGGCAGAACCGTGTTCCTCTCGTCTGCGGTAATTCTTTCTTGTTGAGAAATAAATCCCGATACCCATTCCATAGCATAAAAGTAAAATGAGGACAGTTTTTAAGCTGTCCCCACATAATTTTATGGAAAATGGATTATCAAAGAGTGTCGCAAGATTGGCTGCTATCTCCGGCAATCCTCCGCTTATGGAAGGTGCAATCAGAAGTGCCAGCCATATGACCGGAACGATACCGACAATGGATAAAATAATGGCAGTCTGCCTGTCATTATCTCGCTTCATCTGAGCGTTTCCTTTCAATCACTTTGAACTTTTTCAATGGGGCATTTCCGACTTTTACAAGCAGGTCGTCTACTGCGTCTGCGGACTTGCCTTCCTCCATCAACTTTGTTTTCTCATCGTTTAAGGAGCGAATGACAACACCGTGTTCATAATCGTCCAAAGCAATGTGGTAGAGTTTTTCTTTTTCCATATCTGCCCTCCGTTATCTCTCATAGTCCTTTGAACGCTCCTGCTTCTTGCGGAACATTTCATCAGAGATATGACTGTGAATTTCTGCCATTGCATTTCGTGTCTTGGAAAGCTCCGCACGGATTTCTTTCGGCTCTTTGGAAGCCAGTCCCTCCGGAATACGGTTAATTGCAAAATTCTGTGTATCTACGCCATACTTCTTGCAAATCATATATCCGATACACACTGCCTGAAAGCCCATATCCCTGCGGCTGTAACTTTCGCTGTTGATGGAAAGCTGTGCGTGTCCAAGTTCCTGAGCGACACACTGAGCAACTGCTACGCTGTCGCCCACATTCCGCTTCACATACAAGGTCTGCTTTTCATTATTATAGAAAGCTGCCATATTCGGATACGGAAGTTCATCGGTTGCCGCAACCTCCACCGGAGATACATCAAGCATTGTCGTGATAAGTGCTTTCGGGTCACGGTTTGCTGACACTGCCGGAGCTTTTCTTCCATTTGTCTGCGTAACATCAAATACCTTTTTGACATTGTAGGAAATACCCGGAGAACCATCTGCTCTTGTGTATTCCACTGGTTCAAGGATAGAAATACTCTTTGCCCCTTTGGTAATCTTCACATTGTCCTTACCCCAATCATCAAAATCTTTAAGCTGTGTCGCCTGCGGATACTGACTGTAAATAAGGAGAGCATTTGCTGCGGAATATCTGTCCATTCGACTCTGCGTATCAAGAAAACTCTTGAATTTCTCAGGGTCACTCACAATCTCACGGGCAGCGTCGTCAATCATCTGATAGACCTTTTCTTTTTCTGCTCGCTTCTTTTCCGCATACTCCTCTTTGGATAATCTCGGCTGATTACCGCCAGCCTTTGCGGGTTTGAAATCATTTGTCATAGTGAATTACCTCTCTTTTGTTTTGGGTTTCTTCTTCGGCTGACGGTGTACCGTCTGACCGTTTTTCTGCTGCGGCTTCTTGCCGTCTTTCTTAACCTCCGGCTCTTTACGCTCTGCTTCTTTTTGCTGTTTTGCCTGTGCCTTGTAACGGTCAAGTTTCTCTTTGACCGATGGCTTTTCCACTGGCTTTGCAACACCCTTATCAGATTGCGTTTCTACCGACTCTGAGTTTTGCCTTGACAGAGGGCTTTTGTCTGTTTTGGCGACTGAGGGGTTTGCGTTTGCTCGCTCCTCTTTCTGCATTGGATTTCTGACCGCTTCTTCCATAATGATTTCACTCTTGGATTTAGTCGGCTTTTCTTTTTCAACCGCTTCACGGTCTGCGATAGCTTTCTCTGCTTCACTGACAATCGAAGCCTTATCCACTTTGCCAAGTTCAAATCTTTCAACGATACGCTGAATTTTAGAAGCGTCCTCTGCTCTTGCGATAATATCTACCGGAGCGTTCTCTCCCTTTGTGTTCTTATCTCTGAGGACACAATAAAGAACACCATAGCGTTTTGCCTGTTCGGTAAACTTCTTCAAATCCTTTTGCGGAATGGAAAAGACTTTCAGCTCCTTGCCTGACTTAATCATATTGGTAAGCCTTGCTTTGCCCTTCGTCTTTTGTTCCTGCTTCAAAACCGATACCAAAAGCAATGCGATATTCTTCGCCGCCGAACCGCTTAATCTTGCAGCCACTTCAAATCCTTCAAGCGAAAGCCTAACGACCTGCTCTGCTGCGTCACCACCGTTGTTCATAGCGTGATTTCTCCTTTCTCTGCTGTTTTTGTTCCTCTGTTTCGATATGCTCAAGGTTTTCTTCCATAACCTTTGACCTCTCCGCAATATCCTCGCAGAGTTTTACTTCCCGTCGGAGTTTTTTCAATTCTCCATTGATAGAAGCGATTTCATCTTTTGCCGCCTGAAGCTGACCATCATCAATATTTGTTCTTATCTTTTTTCGGAGATGTGTTCTTCCGGCAATCAGATTTTTCATCTGCTCCTCTAAGGAAGTCTTATATGAAAAAAGCTGTTCGTCCGTGGAAATATTTTCTCGTCCGAGCAGCCTTACTTCATCAGTAATCTTATCGAGCTTCATCAAATCATCTTTCAAAAGATAATGAAGCCTTGCGTTATTCTGTTTCTTATACTTTGGCAGATAACCGAGTCTGTAACAGTAATACAGATACAGCCCATAAAGTCCGCCTTTCTTTTTCAGCTTCTGCCCTCTGGTCTGCATACGGTACTGTCTTGGTTTATAAGTCGCCCTCTGGAACGGCTCAATCTCTGCCCATCTGTCACGATTTTCTTTGATACGCTCTACAATCCGGTCATTGGTATAATCTGCTCCGAGATTTTTCAGTCGTATCGGCTTATCGTATCCCTTTGGAATGACCGTCCAGTATTTTCGGCTTGGACTCAGGTTATAGGCATATCCCATTTCCTTGAGAGCAAACTGAAATTCTTTCAAGGTCTTGCTGTGGTCGATAGCATAATCAATGGCTTCCTTTGCAACCGAGTAGCGTGTCGGCATACCTGCTTTTTCTTTCATCGTCAGATAATCTGACTGCTTACTGCGGTTCGGATTCGGGTCATAGTAAAGTCCATACTTCTCACAAATCCTGTCTGCAACTTTTCGGAATTTGAACCACGCTTTTTCCTCGCCCCACAAATGTTTGCCATCGACAAAAGAAATAGAGTTAATGACAAAATGGCAGTGCAGGTGCTTTGTGTTCAGATGAGTTGTCACAACGACCTGAAATCTTTTCCCCCACACTTCATTTGCAAATTCCATTCCGATTTTCTGTGCCATCTCAGGAGATATATCTGTTTCCTTGAAACTCAAATATCCGTGATAGGCTTGGATACCGTCTGTCTTTTGGTACTGCTCCTTAACCGTTATGAACTGGTCACGGGCAATCGCTACATTACAGTTGATACCCTCAACATAGAACTCACGCTCTGTTTTTTCCTCGTCCTTTGCATAAGCAATAACATCTGCAAGAGCCTGATACTGTTCCGGCGAAAACTCCCTTTTGATTTTTGCAGAAGTCTTTTCGGGATTGGTCGCATAGTCAATGACCTGACCGAGCCTTTCTGTTACCGACCACAACTTTGTTACTGCCATTTCATTTCGCTCTGATTTGGACGAAGATATGTCCTCTCAATCTCTGACTGGAACTTATTCCACTTTGCAGCTTCATTCTTCAGCATAGGTGCGTCAATGAAACCAAGCGTATTTGCTTTAGCCGCAAGCTGATTGATGTTATTACCGATAGAGGAAAGTTCCCTCATCACATCATAGAAGCGGTCATCGGGTTTCTCTTTCGGCTCGTAACCTCTGATAAGTAAACGGATAAGTCCGGCTTCGGAAAGACAAGCCTTCTTTGCCTTTGCTGCCAAGTCCTGTGCTTCCTTGCGGTTAAAGCGTACAATCTTCTGAATGTTTCTCTTTCTCATAATCGGTATCTTCCTTTCTCTTTACTCTGCAATCTTTGTTAATCTGGAATAAGCACATCATCGTAACGCCAAGACAACTGCCGAGCAGTGTTCCGGCGGCGATAAGTAATAACTCTCTCAAATCAAGTTCTCCTTTCTCACGGGGTATTAGGGGCAACCCCTAACGAGCCTTTTACCGTTTGGGAAACTGTGTTTATCCAAATGGTCTGCTCGCTAAGATTAAACATCTCCTCTGGGTTGCCCCGTTCTCAGGCTACTATCTCTCATAATCCTTTGATTTCGGCTTAAAAGGTTCAGCCACGATATTGCCGCCCACTTCCTTAGAAAAGCGTTCAGGATACTTGAACTGTTCCTTATACTTCTTCATCATATCGTCCGGCAAGCTCTGAAAGCTCTCACTCTCAGGCGGTGCATAACAGATAAAGAACTTGCCGCAGATAATATCAACCATCTCTTTCTTATCGTTGTCCTGCACATAAACAGCACGATTAAGCGGAAGTCCTCTCATCTTTCCTTCCTCATTACAGATGATTGCAACGTCATCATCAAAGGGCATATATTCCTCAATATCCCCGCCGACAACCTCCTGCATTGCTTCCAGACTGTCGTCGATTACAATTTCCTTCGGGTACTTTTCCGGTTCTACCAAGAGAACTTTAATCTTTGTATCATTCATCGTTCTTCATTCCTTTCGTGTGTTTTTTTATTGTAAATTCCCATCCGCATACAAAGAAAATCATTGAAGTCCTTACCTGCTTTTGGTGGTTCATCAACGATTTCATACTTATCCGGCAGAATGGTTTTTAAGGTCTGTGCTGCCTTTCTGCCCGCTATATCATTGTCAAAATGGATACGGATTTTCCTGACAGATGGGTTGCTGCCAAGATACTTTTCCAGTGCAATCGGCACTTTACTGTCCTCAATTTTCTTTGCCGGAGAATACACCCCAGACAGCGAAACAAAGCTCATTTCTTTCCAATCCTGCCCGTTCAGCTTCGCAAGCGTGGCATAGGATAACAAGTCAATGGCACACTCAAAGAGGTGTACTTCCTCCAAGTTTTCCTTACCAAGCCGAAAAGAATAATCTTTTTTACTGCCACTGCAATCGCCCATAATCCTACGCTTATTCGTGGAACGGTAGGCTGCATATTTGGGTTCTTTCTTCTCGTCATAGCCTACAAACACAACATTGTGATACGGCAGACTCTCAAAGATAAGGTCATTGGAAATACAGTAATTGATGATTTCAAAATCTATTCCTCTCCCGAAAAGATACTCTGTAATCACTCTGTTGGAAGCACATTTTTCAGGGAGAAGAAGTGGTTTGTTTTCCTCTTTTGACTGTGGCTTTTCATAGACTGGAGCCTGAATCGCTGTGTGTCCGATAATGGTTTCCACCGCTTCAAGGAAGCTGTAACCTTTGACCTTAATCAGATAATCCAAAGCACTCCTGCCACCGATACCTCTCGACCACCATATCCATTTCCCGTTTGAAATCTTCAAACTGTCGTGGGTTCTGGTGCAATAGGTGTTACCTGAAAACTTAACCAGCTCATACGGTTCATAATTTCTCAGGTAGGTTAATAAGTCCATCTGCTTCGCCTGAATGATTAACTCAGGTGCGATAAATGGCATATCGACCACCGCCTTCCTGTTTATCTCTCATACGATTTCTCCTTTCTGCCGCCGACTGCTTCGCCCTCATCAGGCTCTCCGCCGACAATCTCATTTTCCTTTTTATCCATATTGAGCAGGATATTCAGCTCATCAAGTCGAGCAGTTTTTGCCTTCAATTCTTCCTCTTTGGCAAACGGCTTTTCGATTTCCTGCTTCGCTGTTTCAAACTGCTTTTCCGTATTTTCAAGACTGTTTTTCGTATCAGCAAGTGTTTCCTCAAAGCGTTCAATGCCGTTATCTATTCTCACGATATTACCGTGAGAATCATCGCCAAGCGGTACATCTCTGCTTGTTTCGCCTTTTAATTTCACAACATAATTACGCTGCACCGTATCAAAATACAGTTCCATTTGAAAGCCACGGTACTCGCCAAGTGGTATCGCATCGGGATTGTTCATTGACTTGCAGGCATTGATAATTGCCTGACCCGCTTCGGCTTTTTCGGAATAAGAAACACCCGATACCATCATTCCAAGCGGCTGCTCGTCTATCGGTTTCGGGTGTAATTTTGCTGTTTCAACATCTTTTGTAAGTCCCTCTACACGGGATTTTAAGTAAGCAATCTGTTGTGGGTAGAACTTGATGACCTTATCCTCCAGTCCGTATTTCTCTGATAGAAAATTGGATTTTAACATCTTCAACTTCTGCACCTGAATGTCTAAGTCCATCTTCTCTTTGATATACGGATTGCCTGTTGCAAGCATTTTTATCTCTGCATAGGACAGTGCGGTTTCATCAATATCCTCTGCCGACCTGACCGGAGATTTGCTCGTCATAATCTGACTTGCGAACTTCTGCTTACCTTCCACAAGCTGATAAAGGTATGCGTCAAAGGTCTGCTCTGTTACATAGCGATAAATATCTACCTGCGGATTTTCATTGCCCTGACGGACAATTCTACCGGAACGCTGCTCCAAATCTGAAGGTCGCCACGGACAATCCACGTCGTGAAGTGCAATAAGTTTGTCTTGCACGTTCGTCCCGGCACCCATCTTTTGAGTAGAACCAAGAAGCACCCTGACTTCTCCCTTACGGGTCTTTTGGAACAGTTCCTTTTTCTTCATATCCGTGTCGGCTTCGTGTATGAATTTCACTTCACTTTCTGGAATACCTCTCTCAATCAGTTTCTTCCTGATGTCGTTATAGACGGAAAATGTTCCGTCATTCTTAGGAGTTGACAAATCGCAGAACACAAGCTGTGCCGATTTCTTGTCAGTATTTTCCTCCCATATCCGATAGATGTTATCGACGCAGGCATTGATTTTACTGCCCTCAAAATCAGGCAGCATATCGTTGAGCATACGTTGGTCAAGAGCCAGTTTTCTACCGTCATTTGTGATTTTCAGCATATTATCTACGCTTGAATCCACACCGCCGCCACGCACCTGCTCGGCTCTCTCTGCAAGGGAAGCAACCATTTCTTTCTGCATTTCCGACGGCTTTACTGCAATGTTATGGTACTTTGCTTCCGGTACTGGCAGGTTCAACATATCCGCTGTCTTAATGTCCGCTATCTCCTTGAACATCGCCATTAGTTCAGGCAAGTTATAGAATTTTGCGAACCTTGTCTTTGCTCTGTATCCCGTTCCTTCCGGTGTAAGTTCCACTGCCGTAATGGTTTCTCCGAAAGTGGAAGCCCAGGCATCAAAGTGCTGCAACCCATTTTTCACAAGCGTGTTGTACTGCAAATATCGCTGTATCGTGTAGAGTTCCACCATACTGTTTGAGATAGGTGTACCCGTTGCAAACACTGTTCCTCGTCCTCCGGTAATCTCGTCAAGGTAACGACACTTCATAAAGAGGTCGGAAGATTTCTGTGCTTCCGTCTGTGCGATACCGCCCACATTACGCATTTTTGTATAGAGATAAAGGTTCTTATAGTAGTGGCTCTCGTCAACAAAAAGCCTGTCTACACCAAGTTCCTCAAAGGTTACAACATCATCTTTTTTCGTCTGGTCATTGAGTTTATCAAGTTTCTGCTTGATAGATTTCTTTGACTTTTCAAGCTGCTTTATGGAGAAGTTTTCCCCTCGGTTTCGCTTGAGTTCCGCAATTCCTCCGGTTATCTCCTCAAGCTGCTGTTCTAAGATTGCCCTCTGTCTTTCAATGGACATCGGGATTTTCTCAAACTGTGAATGACCGATAATGACTGCATCATAATCTCCGGTTGCAATCCTGCCGCAGAACTTTTTACGGTTCTTGGTTTCAAAATCTTTCTTTGTTGCGACAAGGATATTCGCCGCCGGATAGAGCTGCAAATACTCAGCCGCCCATTGTTCGGTCAAGTGATTTGGTACAACAAACAGTGACTTGTTACAAAGTCCAAGCCTTTTCGACTCCTGTGCTGCCGCTACCATTTCAAAAGTTTTTCCTGCTCCGACTGCGTGTGCAAGAAGCGTATTTCCTCCGTAAAGAATATGGGCAACCGCATTTTTCTGATGTTCCCTGAGTTCAATTTCAGGGTTCATACCATTGAAGATGATATGACTTCCATCATACTCACGAGGTCTGACGCTATTGAATTTCTCATTGTAAGATTTGCAAAGCCTTTCCCTTCGTTCAGGGTCAGACCATATCCAGTCCTGAAATTCCTGCTTAATCATTTCCTGCTTCGACTGAGCAATCGCTGTTTCCTTTTTATTCAGGACAGCCTTTTTCTTTCCCTCATCATCTTCGATATAATCAAAGATACGCACATCTTTTAAGTTCAGCGTTTCCTCGATAATCTTATAGGCATTGATGCGGGAAGTTCCGTAAGTGTTATATGCCCTTACATTTCCTTTGTCATAGGATTTGCCCTCAATATTCCACTCACTCGTAAATGGGGAGAAGTGAACTTTGATATTCCACTGTGCATAGCGTGGTGTTTCAAGCAAATGAAAGATAAACTCCTGCACATCGTCCGGTGGCAGCCAAGTTGCACCAAGTCGCACGGAAATTTCACTTGCAGTCAGGTCTTTCGGTTGCACCTTTTGAAGTGCTTCTACATTGACCTTATAATCTTCCGGATAGAGTTCTGCCGACTTCTTTGCAATCCTCAGCTTTTCCCTGACATTACCCGAAAGGTATTCATCAGCCATCAGATACTTCGGTTCGTAAGAATTTCCATACTCATAAAGCGGGTTTAGGAAGATAACACCCTTTAAGTCCTCAAAGATTTCATTCTCCGATTTACCGGAAAGCTCCATCATATAGTCCATATCAATCGTGGCTTTTTCTCCAAGAGATACCGCCAACGCTTCGCTTGCCGTATCAACAGAAGTAACCGGAGTATGCGGCTTAATTGTCCTCTTAGAAAACATATCAGCCTTACGTTCCAGTTCTCCGTCCTCTCCGATTATCTCCAATGCAGAAAGCAAAGAGAATGAACTGTCCTGCGAAAAAGCAGAGGTATTTGCACGGCTGTTAATGAGTCCGTACTTACCTGAAAAGGTATCATAAAGTCTGTTTAATCTCTCCTGCTCCGCTTTTATTTCGCTGTCAGGGTAATCTTCTGTCTGCAATTCAATCAGCGTTCTGACGGAATTTCTAATGGCAATCATACCCTTAATTCGGTTCTCTGCGGTTGCCGACACCTCCACCGGAGTCATACGGGAATTTTCACGATAGTAGATTTTATCGTCTACCAACGTATAGGAAAAGTTTCTCACTGTCGGGTCTGCCGGAATAGAATTATCTTCCTCCTCCAGTTCTTCCTCAGTTTCATATTCCGTGATTTCTCCGTGAATGTTTGCTACTGCTTCATCAAGCTGTGCTGCAAGGTCTGCATTTTCATACGGCACACAAGTTGCTTCCATACCGAAACGCCCCGATACCATTTTCATTTCTCCAAGTATCATTTCGGGGTGCTGCACAAAATAAGAGTTCATCTTAATTCCGTTCTCATCGGTATCAAGATGAACCCAATCCGGCTCAATATCTATCAGTCTGTCACGCTTTTGCAGGATAAGAATATCCGAAACGACTTCCGTTCCTGCATTACCCTTAAAGGTGTTATTTGGCAATCGAATTGCTCCAAGAAGCTCTGCTCTCTGTGCAATATATTTTCGTACCGCCGAGTTTTCCTTATCCATTGTGCCTTTGCTCGTTACAAGAGCCATCACACCGCCGGGTCTTAACTTATCAAGGGACTTGGCAAAAAAGTAATCGTGTATCAGGAACTTATGCTTGTCGTACCTTTTATCTAACACCTTAAAATCTCCAAAAGGCACATTGCCAACCACTCCATCAAAGAAGCTGTCCGGCAGATTGGTTTCTTCAAATCCTTGTGCCGCAATGGTTGTTTTCTGGTAAAGCTGCTGTGCAATCCCTGCGGAAATCGTATCAAGTTCCACACCGTAAATCTTACTGTCCTGCATTGCGTCCGGCAGCATACCGATGAAATTACCGATACCGCAGGACGGCTCTAACAAGTTGCCTTCCTTAAAGCCCATCTGCTCCATTGCCTTATAAATGGCTGTGATAACTTCAGGCGGCGTGTAGAACGCAGTCAATGTGCTTTCTCTTGCCGAAGCATATTCCTCCGGTGTTAATACCGAAGAAAGTTCCAGATATTCCGTTGCCCACGCTGAATTATTTTCATCAAAGGCTTCTGAAAGCCCACCCCAACCGACATACTTTGATAAGATAATCTGTTCTTCAGGAGTGGCAAATCTGTTTTCTTCCTGACATTTTTTAAGAAGCTGTATCGCCATAATATTTCTGCGGAAGCGTTCCTTTTTACCAACCGTTTCAACCTCATTTTCTCTAAGATTAAAGGTGTGACGGTCTGCCATAGGCACATCAGGGTGCAAGTCAAAGCCTTTGACTTTTTTCTTCTGCTCCCAAGCGGGAACTAACGGCTCAGGCTCTTTTTCATTTCTTTCTTCGGCAGGTTCTTCCTTTACAATCAAATGCTCATTCATCGGATTCTCTCGCACTTTTCTGTCAAACTCTGTGCGTGAAAATTCCTTATTGAACAGTGGCACATCATAGTCATAGAGCATTACTCTCTCATCATCAACAGATAAGATTTCGTACTCAGAAGCACCGATATACACCTTATCGCCAAGATGATATTCATACTGCACATCTTGTAGCTGTTCTGCTTCTTCAGGTTCTTTTTCGGTTGGTTCGACCTCTTGCTCCGGTGGTGCATTAGAAAGTATCTCACGATTTCTTTTCGTTTCCTCGATTTTGGCTCTGCGTTCCTCTTGACTTTCAAGCCACTGAGGATAGCGTTCTTTTTCCTTTGGATTTAAGTATCTGTCCATTCGGATAAGTTCCCCGATACGCTTCTCCACCTGCGACCACGAAAGTGTGATATGTGGATTTTCTTTACCGATGCCTTTCGTAATCGTAATACCTTTTCCATCGTGGCTCTCATCAATGCCTGCCCCGATTATGACGGGATAAGAACCGCCCCAACCATATTCATTTTTCAAGAAGTCGGCATTTTCTTTTGCAGAAAGACTTTTTTCAAACTGCTCATAAATACGCATTTTTCCCTCAGAAAATCCGCTTCCATTCGCAAGAATAGCGTCGATAATCTCCTGAGAAAAAGTAAAGGCAGAGGTTTTCTTTTCCTCTGCCCGACCGTCTAATATGAATGTCATCTGACCGTCCATTGACGGTAATGGTTTTATGCTGTCACTTAATTCTCCCAGTAATCGCATAGCTTCAAAATGACGGGCAATAACAGCCCAATCATAATAGCTCTGTGCGGTTCTGCTGTCGTATTTGCCCTCCCACAAATGCAGAACGTTTTCAAAGGTCTTGTACCCTACTGTCCTGCCGTCCTCTAAAGTAAGTTCGGTATAATCATTATTGAAAATACTCTTTATATACTCTGTGCGGTCTTTGTTATCAGGATTACGTTCATAATAATCTTTGATTTCTTCCAGACTTGCTGACAAATGTGGTGTCGTTCTGAGAATTTCATTGATTACTTCATCACGTCCAAAGAACGGAAGGCTTTTATCCTCGTGCGTTCTGTCGTAATACTCTAAGCGAATATCACTTCCGCTTTCACGATTTCCTGTGCCGAATTGCGAAGGGAGTTCATCAGACGAACCCATTTCATCATATCCTCCGCTTTCATCTGTTCGGTCACTCCCTCTTTCTGTGCCATCTGGCTCAGAATTGTTTTCTCCATCTTGCTGGCTCTCTGTTCCACTTCCGCCAAGTGCTGTGTCAGTTCGCCCCTCGTCAGGAGATTGTAGTAAAGGACTCTGTGATGTTCCTTCAGAAACTCTCTCCTCATCTGAGCGTACCTGCCCAGCGTCACTTCCGGCTGCTGTGGAAGTTTCAGGTTCGGAAGGCTGTAATCGCCCACCATCGTGTAGGTCAGTTCGTTCATCGTCCAAACTCCTTTCGTCATTATTTTCAACCTTATTGTATTCATTTCTGTCCTGACCGACAATTATGCGATTTTGACGGTTGAGTGCAGTAATTGTTTTAGATATTTCCGTTAATCCCATTTCTGCAATATCACTGGTAGCAAATCCAAGTGCATTGAGTGTTTCCTGCGTATTGAAGTTAGTAACATCTCTGAAATCATCAAGTTCAAAATAACCGTCCGTATCAACGCCGAGCCTTGACATCATCATATATGCCACACTATTTGTCACGACATTTTTATAAATGAAAGCCACAATATCCTCTTCCACTTCCTCAAAGGAACTGCCCTCGGTTGCATAGTAAAGGTCTTGCAGATAATCAGGGATATTATCCTCTGCCGCATTTCTTGCTGCTCCCATAATTGCTTCGGCAAGACTGCTCTTATTCTCAATCTCTCCGAAAGTGCTTTCCAATGTTTCAATCACATCAGCTTCGTATTCCTGACGCATATCCCAAATCGGGACTGTTCTTGAATATCTGCTTTCGTGAGTATCTGAAATGTCAAAGTAATGTGTCAGTCTTTGCCGTGAACGGTTTTCATCAGCAAAAACAGCAATACCTCTTGCACCTCGGTTGACCCATCTGCCAAAAATTTTGTTCCACTGCTCTATCTCAAGAACCGCTGTTGCATCTGGTCGCTGTGCATATACAAGAAGCTGTTCGTCATAGCGTAACTTATAATTTCGGCAAGCCGAAGCCAAGAATGCCTGCCAGTTCTGAGGATTTGACACAACCGTTTTGCAGGTGCGGTTGTAAAGCTCAGAAATAAGGTCATATTTTCGTGCCATTACTCTTGCACCTCCTTATCGCTGTTTTTCTCTGTTTCTGGTCTTGTTTTTTGACGGTTCGGATTGATTGACAGGTTCAACTTTACTTCCACTAAGCTCCATTTTTTCAGCAAACTCGCATATATGATAGCAGCAATTTCCGACATACAAATGGTAGTCATCAATATACTTGCACACTCTGTCTGCTGTGTGTCCATCACGAAAAGTAATCTTGATTTTTCCACCATCGGGAATATAGAATTTCAAATTGTAATGACTGTCTATAAATCGAATTTGCTTTTCCTGCGGCTCTGCTCTATTCTCCTGTTGCTTCATTTTCCTTACCTCTCATTTTTGTTGCTTCATCAGAACCGCCGCCCAAATACGAAAAGAGTTTACCGGACTTTGTATTCTTCTGAAGCTCCATAATCACACCCATATCAGGAATCGTGATATTCGGGATTTTCAGGATTGCTTCCATATCAAGCTGCTGCAACTTTTTCTCCGTATCACAACCGGAGTCAAAGAGTTTATTCAGCACCTTGACCTTATTCTGAAAAGTTGCTTTGTCTTTCACGAAAATACCTCCTTAGCTAATGTTGATTACAATAGAAATACTGCCGCTCTGTTCTTCTTTCTGCGGATTACGTGAATACTCAGGAAAAAGGGACTGTACTCTCTGCCTTGCCCTGCGTATGGTTTCAAAACAAGGAAGTCCGTATGCTCGGTAATTAAATACAATATCCTCAAGCGGAAGATTTCCGGCAGGTATATATCCGTACCGATTGTAATAATGCAGAATAAGAAGCATATCATCATACCTCGACATCGGGCATTCCTTTAAGATTTCAAGCACTCGGCTCTCCACCGTTTTCTGTTGTTTCATAATGTTCCTCCAAAAATTAAAGGGACAGAGTTTTTTACGCTCTGCCCCGACTGGTTAATGTTCGCTTGTTACTTACTTCTTACGGTTTTTAACCTGAAGAAAGATAAAGCCGCCGACAATAACGGCGACTAATGCGATAGCGATAATTGTCTTTGCTTCCATTACTCGTTACCCTCCTTTTTCTTCTTTTTGTATGCAACAACAGAAGTTACGGCGATACCGACAGCAGAAAGTCCGGCAAGGACATACCAAAGTTTCATATTGGTATCATCTCCTGTTTTCGGAGTATCCCTCAACTCATTGTGCATTTTTACAACGGCTGTTTCATCAAGTTTGATAGTAACATTCTGGTCGGCAGGTGTGATATATGCGGCAGAGGCATTGTTTGCCACTTCGGATACGGTATATTCGCCAATACGAAGTCCCTCAATCACAATTTCGCCGTTCTTATCTGTTTCAAATGTCATATCATAACCGTTTGCTCCGGTTACTCTGAACGCAAAACCTTTAACCTTACCATCTGAAGATGTCTTGACGATTTTCAGTGTTCCACGCATAGCTTCATTGATAAATCCAACACCAGCCTTATTCTCAACGGAATAAGTTGTTTCGTCTTTCTCAATGAAAACAGAGTATTCTCCCTTATCAAGCAGGAAGCCCTCTGGTGCTTTTGTTTCACGGACAATATATTTTCCGTAAAGCAGCTCTTTCATCTCATAAATTCCGGTTTCGGTTTCTTCAAGATTTCCGATAAGTTCATCGCCATCATCAATCTTTCCGTTCTCATTGGTGTCCTTATATACCTCAAAGGTTGCACCCGTAAGTTTGTTATCTGGATATTCAGCGTCCACCTTCGTGAGTCTGATATTGCCGTGAACATACTCATTGACAATCTCAATTTCAACTACCTGCTCGGCTTTGCTGATATTGACCTCATACGCTTTTTCATCAAGAACAAATCCCTTTGGCTGCTCGATTTCTCTTACAATCCATTTGCCATAAGGAACTTTTGCAAAAGAAAAACTACCGTCTTTTGCAGAGGTAGTCGTCATAAGTGCAGTATCCTTTGTAAATTCTGTTTCTTCGGCTTTGAAGATACCGATAACAGCACCCTCAAGTGCTTCTCCGTTCTCGTCAATCTTCTTACCTGATACAGAACCATAGATAAGTTCATTCTTGATTTCTTTTCCATCATTCACTTTGATTTCAACTGTTGCGGTATCCTGACCTGCATATTCAAACATAACCGGATATTTCGTATCAGAGAGAACATAATGCTCATCGGTTGCAATCTCCTTGACATAGTATTTGCCAAACGGAAGGTCTGACTTCATAACAGCAGTTCCATTTTCATTTACGCTGACAATCTCAATCAGTCCATCAGCCGGAATAACTGTACCGCTTGCAGATACAATATCTTCTGCGGCATAAAGACCAAAGCTGATGTTTTTGATTTCTCCGTTGTCGCCAATACCAAATGTCTTATCCTTTTCAATGGCTTTTACAAGGCTTACCTGCACTTTCTGTCTTTCGTTATAGAATGATGTGGAAGTTTCGGTAACAGAGATATTCTGACCTGCATAAGTAAGCTCAACCGTATGGGTTTCGCCACTGACTACCATTCCGTAAGGTGCTGTAATTTCCTTGACCTCGTATTTTCCGAGATAAAGTTCTTTGCTCTTCACAAATCCATCGGAGCTTGTTGTGATAGTATCTACCACTTCGCCCTTTGAACAGCGGAGCGTACCGTCCGGTGTGCTAATATCTTCCGCAGCACGGACTTCATAAACTGCACCCTCAAGTCCTGCCACTTCATAAACAGGCTGATAAATAACATCACTGTCCTCAGAACCACTTACATTGACACCACTAAATACTTCTCCGGTTTTTTCAACCGTGATAGTACCTTTCTGTGCCATATTCGGCTTATTGACTTTCACAACAGTTACGCCGCCTTCCTCTGTGGAATTTTCTTCGGTAATATCAAAATATACCGGAGTATCATCAAGTACATATCCGTATGGAGCTTGTACCTCTACGATAGAATACCCCTTGCCGTAATCCAGTTTCTCAGGTGTGACAAGAGAACCATTTGCGTCGGTATAGAACACATCAATCGTGGTCGGTGTCGGATAAGTAAAGGTCATTTTGACCTGATTGCCCTGCGGGTCGTAAATCTTAAATCCTGCTCCTGCATACGGAATACTCTTTCCGCTTTCTGCGTCCACCTTAACTACATTGACAAAGCTCTCGAAGTTACGGTTATTGATGAGATAACGATAAGTCTGTGCGTTCTGTGAAATGAACACATCAAAATCATCCATCATCTCTCTGCCTTCCCAACCAGAAGTCTGGTGTACGGTATAAATACCATACGGCATATCTTTTGTCTGACCGAAGCCATTTTCATCGCAAACAATGGTATCTCTCTCGTCTTTATTGGCTGCGTCATAGCTTCCGGCAGATTTCAGGTAAATCTCAAAGGAAGCACCCTTTTCAGGTGTTTCAATCTTTGTTTCTCCGTCATCGGTATGTTTGATGATAGCCACATTGCCTTTGATTACCTGCTCGGTTACATCATTGGAAGTAAGGTTGTGTTCCACCTCATAAAGTTTCGGGTCTGCACCTACTTCATGGATAGTCTTATCAAGCAAATATCCCTCTGACGGTGTGATTTCTCGGATTGTCCAGTCGGTATCACAAACATATTCTTTAGTAGTGAACTGACCGTTTTCATCAGTAACATACTTATCTACAAGCGTTTCGCCCTTATAGATACCGTAAACTGCTCCCGAAAGTTTGGCATTGCCCTGTGCTTCGCCTTTCTCAGCGTCGCTCTTTGTTACTGTTACAGTAAATTTCTTCAAAATGTTATTGAAGTTTCTTGTGGTTACTTCTTTCCACTTCACTGGTGCAGTCTGATTTTTCGGTACAACATAACGGATAGCTGTGTCTACTTCTTCAAGGGTATATGGTTCAGAACCACTGATAAGCACATCTTTGAAAGTTGCCACACCGTTTTTGTCTGTAACTGCATACTGGTCAACAGCATCACCGGAAAGAGAAGTACCGAAAAGATGGAACTTCACACCTTCAACAAGGTTATCTTCTGAGGACTTCACTACCTGAAGGTCGCCACGCTTCAATTTGTTATTGAAAGTGACCTTTGCAATCTGTCCTGCTACAACAGTAACTCTATGTGTTTCCTGCGGCTCGTATTTATCGTATGCCTGCTCGGTTACAGTATAGATACCCGGCATAAGATTATCAATCTGGAACTTACCGCCATTGGCTGTTGTAACCGTCTGATTGATACCGTTTCCGGTAATCGTGAAGTTGATACCGTCAACCTTTCCGTCCTCACTGGTCTTTACAATCTGACAAGAACCATAGCTGACTTTCATCTTCACATAACCGTTGATACTGTCGCTTACTTCCTGAGCATAGCTGACAACATCCTGCACACTGGAGTTCTGACCGTGTTTGCCCTCTGACCATACAACCACACCTCTGCGGACTGCATTTTTCTTGGTTGCGGTAATGGTAA
>ENA-UADV01000287-UADV01000287.1-human-gut-metagenome-genome-assembly--contig:-NODE-287-length-15410-cov-3.641941_pt1 | contig 15410 bp, 9 predicted proteins | sample MGYA00244268_ERZ654264 | MGnify/ENA primary metagenome ERZ654264 (study PRJEB26926, sample SAMN06164955) | human gut metagenome | biome: ENVO:00009003; feature: ENVO:2100002; material: ENVO:00002003...
AAGCTCATACTTGTAACAGCCATAAATCCGACGCCTGCAGGTGAAGGAAAACCACCGTCACGGTAGGTCTCGGCGAAGCGATGAACCGCATAGGCAAAAAAGCCGTAATAGCCTTGCGCGAGCCGTCTATGGGCCCTGTTTTCGGAATAAAGGGCGGTGCTGCCGGCGGCGGTTACGCTCAGGTAATACCGATGGAGGACATAAATCTTCATTTCACGGGCGATATGCACGCTATAACAGCTGCAAACAATCTTTTGTGCGCGATAATCGACAATCACATTCAGCAGGGAAACGAGCTTCGCATCGACCCGAGAAGGATTCTCTTCAAGCGCTGCCTTGATATGAATGACAGAGCGCTGAGAAACGTTGTGATAGGTCTCGGAGGCAAGGTAAACGGCGTACCGCGTGAGGACGGCTTTATGATAACGGTGGCAAGCGAGATTATGGCTATACTCTGCCTCTCTTCCGGAATCAAAGATTTAAAAGAGCGCCTCGGCTCAATACTCACCGCATACACATACGACGGTACTCCCGTATACGCAAGGGATTTGAATGCAGTCGGTTCAATGGCGGCTCTCTTAAAAGACGCAATAAAGCCGAATCTTGTACAAACACTCGAAAACACTCCAGCTTTAATGCACGGCGGACCGTTTGCCAACATAGCACACGGCTGTAACTCGGTAACCGCCACACGTCTCGCGCTGAAGCTCGGCGACTACTGCATAACCGAGGCAGGCTTCGGGGCAGACCTCGGTGCCGAAAAGTTTCTCGATATCAAGTGCCGCTGTGCAGGCCTCAAGCCCTCCTGCGTTGTAATAGTAGCCACAATCCGCGCGCTGAAATACAACGGCGGCGTACCGAAAACCGAGCTGTCAAAGGAAAATATCGTCGCTCTGAAAAATGGTATCGTAAACCTTGAAACTCATATTGAAAACATGAGAAAATACGGCTTACCCGTTGTGGTTGCGATAAACCGTTTTGCGACGGATACCGAAGCGGAAATCGAAACGATAGAAGCTTTTTGCAAGGAAAAAGACGTCCCGGTTTCGCTTACGGAGGTATTTGCCCGCGGCGGAGAAGGCGGAAAGGAGCTTGCCGAAAAGGTCGTTAAAACGATTGAGACAAAAGAAGCTCACTTTAAGCCCATATATGACGAAAAGCTTTCGATAAAGGAAAAGCTGAATGTTCTTGCAAAGGAGATTTACCGCGCCGGAGATGTTGTATTCACCTCGAATGCGGAAAAAGCAATTTCCGAAATTGAAAAGCTCGGCAAAGACAAGCTCCCGATTTGTGTTGCGAAAACGCAGTATTCTCTGTCGGACGACCCGCAAAAGCTCGGCAGTCCGAAGGGCTTCACACTCACGGTACGCGATGTCCGCCTGTCGGCAGGCGCCGGATTTATAGTGGCTCTCACAGGAGACATAATGACAATGCCCGGACTTCCGAAGCAGCCTGCGGCGTATAAAATAGACGTTGACGACGACGGGAATGTGTCGGGGCTTTTCTGATAACCCACCCAATCAATCGAAATCCGTATTTATAACAAAAAGACGGCTGTAAGAGCTTCGGTTCTTACGGCCGCTTTTGTTTTTTTGTGCAACAAAAAAAGGTCCGCTTACGCGAACCTTTTTTATCGGTTGAATTATGCCTTAGCTTCCTCTTTTTTGTCAGCGTCCGCGTCATCTTCGCCGTCTTTCTTCTTTTCTTTAAGAAGAACGAATTTCTCCATCGGGAAGAGAACTACCATCTGAACAAAGCCTGCCGCAAGACCTGCAATGGTTCTTGCAAGAGCCTGTAACCAGCCCCATGAGGATCTGCCGATAACGCCGACGAGCCAGCCCTGGAACCAGGTTGAGAAGAGTATAAGTGCAATCATAAGGAATATGTAAATTGCGAAGTTATACCAGGGAGCATCAGATTTAAATGTTGTCTTTTTATTCTGATAGAAGCCGTAGATATTGGCTACAAGGTTTGAAAGGAAGAACGGAAGAAGATATCCCCAAGTAACTACGCCGCCTATGACGGTTCCGTTTTCTATAACACCGCCGACAACATATTTACCTATCTGCTCAACGCCCTTTGCGGTAGCTGCGTCAAAGATTGTGTTCGGTGCGAAGATTCCCTGAAGGAAAGCGGGAAGAGTAGCTGTCACGCTGTCGAAGATAAGCGGAAGAACGTTCGCAAGCACCAACTGAATGATGGTGACAAGTCCGCTTACTACAAGGAACTTAATGAACTGCCAAAGAGCCTTCATAAAAGAGCCCTTTTCCTCTGCGGCGTTGTCTATACCGCCGAGGCTTATTTTTTTCTTATCTGCCATAGTTTTACTCCTCTTAATGAGATTTCGGAAGCGATAAAACACTCCCACGGTTTTTACATAGCCCTTTTAGTATAACAAATAATGTAAAAATATGCAATACAAAACTTCACAATTTATTCACAATTACAATTAAAAGGCTCCTGTGAACCACAAGAGCCTTTCAAAGAAAAGTCTAGTAAAGTCTCGGTGTCTTTTTAAGCGACAACCGAATTGTCAGTTTACGTTCGGAGTTATTTTGAGCGTCGCAATATCGGTAAGCGACATTTTATCGCTCGGAACTATAAACGTACTCTCCATAAGAGCCTTTGCCGCATCAAGCGAGGTAAGACATGATGTACCGCTCTCAACCGCAATTCGGCGAAGCTTAAAGCCGTCTCTGTCGGGGCGTCTGCCGTGAGTAGGCGTATTTATGATGAGTGAGACATCGCCCGAATGGAGCATATCCATAATATTGGGGCTCTCTCCGGTGAGCTTATTTACGGGCTTCGCATCTATGCCTGCCTCAAGCAAAGCCTTACGCGTTCCCGGCGTTGCGTAGAACTTAAACTGCGAATCCTTAAATGCCTTAAGCATCTCACAGACCTCAGCCTTGTCCTTATCGCGGACGGTGACAATAATCTTGCCGTCCTTAGGAAGCGAAACTCCGCCGCCGTCGAACGCCTTTAAGAGTGCCTCGTTGTAATCCTGCGAAATACCGAGCACCTCGCCCGTAGATTTCATTTCGGGTCCGAGAGAGGTGTCCGCTCCGATTATCTTTTCAAATGAGAATACGGGAAGCTTAATTGCATAATATCCGCTGTTTCTGAAAAGGCCTGTGCCGTAACCCATATCCGAGAGCTTTTCGCCGAGCATAGCTCTTGTAGCGAGTGCAATAGCCGGAATACCGGTTACCTTGCTTATATACGGTACGGTTCTTGAAGAACGCGGATTTACCTCGATGATGTAAACTTCTTCCTTGAGCACGATGAACTGTATATTCATCATACCGATAACGTGAAGCGCGGAAGCGAGACGCTTTGTATAATCAACTATGGTCTTTTGAACCTTTTCGGAGAGTGTGACCGCGGGATAGACGGAAATCGAGTCGCCCGAATGGATACCGGCACGGTCGATGTGCTCCATAATACCGGGAATCAGTATGTTTTTGCCGTCGCATATAGCGTCAACCTCAACCTCCTGACCCATAAGATATTTATCTACAAGCACGGGATGCTCGGACAAATCGGGAATGGTACGGGTTATGATGCCCATAAACTCTCTTATGTCATCGTCGCTTGCGGCAATTTGCATGCCCTGACCGCCGAGGACGTAGCTCGGTCTTACCAATACGGGATACCCGAGCGAATGTGCCGCCGAGAGAGCCTCGTTTACGGTAAACACGGTATGTCCCTTAGGTCTTTGAATGTCGCAGTATTCGAGTATCTCGTCAAAACGCTCTCTGTCCTCTGCGGCGTCAACGTGGTCGGCGTCGGTACCGAGAATCGTGACTCCGAGGTCGTTAAGCGTTTTTGTGAGCTTTATAGCGGTCTGACCGCCGAACTGAACTATTGCGCCGTCGGGTTTTTCCGCCTCGACTATATTGGTAACGTATTCGGGAGTCAAAGGCTCAAAATAAAGCTTATCGGAAACGTCGAAATCGGTTGATACGGTTTCGGGGTTGTTATTTACGATTATGGCTTCGCAGCCGGCTTTTTTAAGCGCCCAAATAGAGTGCACCGAGCAATAGTCAAATTCTACGCCCTGTCCTATTCTTATAGGTCCCGAGCCGAGAACGATAATCTTCTTTTTCTTCGGAGTTGTATCGACCTCGTTTTCAACGCAGTAATCCGAATAATAATACGGCGTTTCGGCCTTGAACTCCGCGGCGCAGGTATCAACTATCGAGAATGACGGAGTGATATGCCACATTCTGCGGAGATTTTTGATTGACGCCTCGGAAACGCCGACATCATTTGCTATAACGTCATCCGTAAAGCCGAGACGTTTCGCTTCGAGCAAAGTGTCGCGGTCACACGCGCCGGTCATAAGCGTTTTTTCCATATTGACGATATTTTCTATTCTCGTCAGGAACCACATATCAATCTTTGTGATGTCATGTATTTTGCCGAGAGAAATGCCGTTATAAATCGACGCCGCCACAACATAAAGACGCGTGTTGTCGATATTTTTAAGAAGCTCAAGCAGCTCGTCGCAGCTTTTTCCGGTATACTCGGGCATCAAAAGGCTTGTCTTGTTTTCTTCAAGCGAATGAAGAGCCTTTTGCAGCGCACATTCAAATGAACGTGAAATTGCCATAACCTCGCCTGTCGCCTTCATCTGTGTGCCGAGTGTACGTTTTGCGTTTACGAACTTGTCAAACGGCCACTTCGGAATTTTAACGACGCAGTAGTCGAGAGCCGGCTCAAACGAAGCATATGTCTTTTTGGTAATCGCGTTCGGTATCTCGTCAAGCCCGAGTCCGAGAGCTATTTTTGCGGCAATACGCGCTATGGGGTAGCCGGTTGCCTTTGAAGCAAGTGCCGAGGAACGTGAAACACGCGGGTTAACCTCGATTACGGCATAGCGGAATGAATCGGGATGAAGTGCAAACTGAACATTGCAGCCGCCCTCTATGCCAAGCTCCGTTATGATGTTAAGAGCCGCGGAGCGCAGCATCTGATATTCCTTATCCATAAGGGTCTGAGACGGTGCGACAACTATCGAGTCTCCGGTATGAACTCCTACGGGGTCAAGGTTTTCCATATTACATACGGTAATGCAGTTGCCCTTGCCGTCACGCATTACCTCATACTCTATCTCTTTCCAGCCGGCAATACATTTCTCGATAAGAACCTCGTTTACGCGCGACAGGCGAAGTCCGTTTGAACATATCTCGCGAAGCTCCTCCTCATCGTCGGCAATTCCGCCGCCCGTACCACCGAGCGTATATGCCGGGCGAACTATTACGGGATAACCTATCTTATCGGAAAATTCAACCGCAGCCTCAACGTCGTGTACAACGAGCGACTCGATACACGGCTCGCCGATTTTTTCCATGGTATCCTTAAATTCCTGCCTGTCCTCAGCCTTTTTGATAGAGGAAGCCTTGATACCGATAAGGCGCACGCCGTTGGCCTTTAAAACGCCTTTTTCGTCAAGCTCCATAGCAAGGTTGAGTCCTGTCTGACCGCCGAGCGTGGGGAGAATCGAATCGGGTTTTTCTTTTTCTATTATCTTGGTGAGCGTGGGAACATTCAGCGGCTCGATATACACCTTATCCGCTATATCGCCGTCGGTCATTATTGTAGCGGGGTTTGAGTTTACAAGTACAACCTCTATTCCCTCTTCCTTCAGAGAGCGGCACGCCTGAGTTCCGGCGTAGTCAAATTCGGCAGCCTGACCTATGATAATAGGACCGGAGCCGATAACAAGTACCTTTTTTATCGTCTTATCAATCATCGTATCTGCCCTCCGCTGCCATCTTCAAAAATCTGTCAAACAAAAACGCCGTATCGCGCGGACCTGCGTTGGCCTCCGGGTGGAACTGCACGGTGAACACGGGCTTTCCGTGATAAACTATTCCCTCAACGGTCTTATCGTTTACGTTTATGCAGTTAATTTCGGCGTTATCCGGCAGACCCTTGCCGTTTACCATATAGCCGTGGTTCTGCGACGAGAGGTAGGTCCTGTCTTCATTAAGGAATTTGACCGGGTGATTTGCGCCCCTGTGACCGTACTTCATTCTTTCGGTCTCGCCGCCGTTGGCAAGTGCCATAAGCTGATGGCCGAGGCAGATTGCAAAGGTCGGTATACCGTAATCGTAAAGCTTCTTTATCTCTTTGATTATATCGACGCATTCCGACGGATCGCCGGGGCCGTTTGAAAGCATAATGCCGTCGGGCGATGTCTTTATTATTTCGTCTGCCGACGTAAATGACGGATAAACCGTTACAATGCAGTTTCTCTTCACGAGATTATTTATTATATTCCGCTTTGTTCCGAAATCCATAAGTGCTATTTCAGCACCGGTGTTTTCTTCGCCGTATACCTTTGTCTGCTTTGCGGTAACGCTGCCGACAAGGTCAATTTGGCGGAAGGACTTAATGATATCCATAAGCCTTTCCCTGTCGCCGATATCCGAAGTGAGTACGCCGCGCATGGTTCCGCTCTCGCGCAGTTTCTTTACAACGGCGCGCGTATCAACGCCAGATATGCACGGGATATTGTATTCCTTTAAAAGATTCTCTATTGTATCGGTGCATCTGAAATTTGACGGGTCGGAGCTGAGCTCATGGACTATAAAGGCACTCGGCTGAAGCCTTTCGCTCTCAAAATCCTCTCGGCTTATACCGTAATTGCCTATCATGGGATAGGTCATAACAACTCCCTGCCCCGCATACGACGGGTCAGTAAGGATTTCAACATATCCGGTCATGGAAGTGTTAAACACTATTTCACAGGCAGTTTCTTTAAAATCGCCCCTTGCGGTTCCCTCATATACGGAACCGTCTTCAAGCATCAAATACGCTTTCAAACAATACACCGACCTTTCAAACAAATGCTTTTACTTAATTGAAAATTTTATCATATTTCGGGTTCTATTTCAATACAAATATTAAACATAAAAATAAAAACGGCCTTTAAAAAATCCCGAAAAAAAGGAGCTGTAAAAAATACAGCCCCTATCATTTAAAACGGAAGATAATGCATGGACGAATTCGTGACAAGCACCGCCACATAGCCGATATAAATACAAACCATCAAAGCGCCCTGCCAACGGCTGAGCTTTTTGAAAATCAACGTGGGTATTATGGCTATCGCTATGACGAGCAGGCAAACCGGCATATCAAGAAACGCCGACTGCTTGCCGACCGTAAGAGTTCCGCCCGATAAAAACGCGCATATCGGAAGAATGAGAGTCAAATCAATGATATTTGCGCCTATAATGTTGCCTATGGAAAGCTCCGACTGCTTTTTGGCAACAGCGGTAAGAGTTGTTACAAGCTCGGGCAAGGATGTGCCTATCGCTATTATGGTAACGCCGATTATCGCCTCGGACACGCCTAAATGGCGAGCTATCACGGTACCGTCGTCAACGAGCAAATCGGCTCCCACAACAACGGCCGCGGCGCCTATCAAGAACTTAACTATATTGAGCGCCATCTGCTTTCCGGTGTGTTCCATTTTCTCAACCTCGCTGGAATCGGCGGAGAGAGATTTTTTGCCGGAAATGATGTTTTCTATCATAAAGACGGCAAATATCGCTATCATTATAATGCTCTGCCAAAGATTTAAATCAAGGTCATAAGAAAATGCAAAAAGCGCGGCAACCGCGAGAATCATAAGCGAGCCCTTTAATGCAACGGAGCTGCGTTTAATGACGGCCGGCATACACAAAACGGAAATGCTCATTATAAGGCCGATATTGGCGGTTACCGAGCCTACGGCATTGCCTATTGCCATATCGTTTTGCCCCTTTGCCGCCGCTATTGACGAAACAAGAAGTTCCGGAAGCGTCGTGGCAAAGCTGACTACCGTAGCGCCGATTATGAATTTCGGGATTCCCGTAGCTTCGGCTATCCATGTAGCGGCGTCAACAAAAACATCGCCGCCCTTAACTATAAGCACAAGGCCTATAACAAACAAGATAACGGCATATATAATATTATCCGACGGCACGCTTATAAGCGATGCAAGTGAGCTTGAAATATTCATAAAATTCCCTCCTGCGGATTGGCATATCCTTGTTATGTTAACACCAAAGCGTATTAAAGTCAATAAAAAAGAGCGAAAAGCCGAATTTTGCTTAACACAAACAGGGGTTATACGAAACGAAAAATATTTTATTTACAATTTGAATTAAAAATGTTATAATCAATAATAATTTGTGTATAAAATGCACAAAGCTTGGAGGAGTAAAAAAATGAAAAGGTTTTTAGCGGTACTTTTGTCGCTGATACTGGCAGCAGGCTCGCTCTTTGTGGCGGCCTTTGCGGCAGACGGCAAAAAAGAAAAAGTTTATCCGGTCATTCTCTTGCAGGGTTACAGCGGTCCGAAGCTCTTTAATCAGGACACCGGTGAAAAAGCCTGGGGTCTTGACTTTGACAAGGTCAAGGAGCACGTTTTAAACGACTACGGCAAGGAGCTTGCGAACGGCGCGAAGGAATATGCAAAAGGCAACCCCGATCCGCTTGTGGACACACTCGGCACGATTCTTCTCGACGTGATGGACCCGATAGCCTGCAATGCGGACGGTTCATCGAAATACAACCTCGATACCTTCCCGAAGGGCGCCGAGGCCACGCGAATGTCCACGCTTATTGCAAACGGTCAGGAGGAGTATATCGGCGAAAAGCCCATAATGACCGGCTTCGTGGAAAAACTCACACAGCAGGGCGTTGAAAATGCCGCCGACTACATATTCATTTACACCAACGATTGGCGTAAGGGTCAGGCGCAATACGCAAAGGACATTGACGCATATATTGATGAAGTAAGAGCCTTGACGGGTTCTGACAAGGTAGACATATACGGCCTTAGCTTCGGCGGTCAATGCGGTGCCTCTTATCTCTATTATTACGGCGAAAAAGCAAAGGTTCACAAGGCCTGTCTCAACGTTCCGGCAATAGGCGGAACCAATATGGTAGGCGACCCGTTGCTCGGCAACGATATAACGCTTGACTTCCCGACGATATTGCAGTTTGTCGAAATCGGTTTCCGCTCCGAAAACAAGTGGGAATGGATACTCGAGTTCCTGTCATCTCTTACAGGCGGTTACCAAAACCTCAACAAAATAGTCAATCTCGTCGCGCAGAAATACATTGTGGATTACATTGACAAATTCGGCAGTATATGGGACTTTATCCCACTTAACGTATACGATGAAGTGAAAGCCCGTCTTATAAGAGACGGATACGTAGACCCCGTCGCGGCCGCTCCGCTGATAGCAGCCTCGGACGAATTTCACTACAACGCGCTCGCAAATATGAGTGAGGGTCTTAAAAGAGCACAAAAAGCCGGCACTCAGATAGCCATAATGTCAAATACGGGCATAAACGGCGTTACCGGTACATACAAAAACTCCGACTATATAATAGACGTGCACACTTCATCAGGCTCTGCCTGCGCTCCGTTCGGAGAGCAGTTTCCGGAGGATTACGCTCCCGTCGGAACACAGTGCGGCAACAAAAAGCATTGGCACATCTCTCCCGACAGAGACATAGACGCCACCTGCTCTTATCTTCCGGAAAACACATGGTTTATAAAGGGGCAGTTCCACGGTCAAAGTAACTGGGACTCATACTCTCGCGAGTTTATACTCGAGTTTATGTTCGGCGACAGTATAAAGGATATATACTCAAATCCTAAATATCCGCAATTTGAGCTTGCCCAGAATCCGGCGGACGGTCTCTACATGAGATTTGACAATACAAACTCCGGCTTTCACACGTCGGAGGACACGGCACTTGTATTTACAAATCTCTCGGAGCAATACACAATAGATATTCTCGACATTTCGGCTAAGGGCTTCAACCTTTTCCCGGAGTACAATTCATATTCCGGAATAGGCGCCGGCAGTACCGAGGTAATTTCCATGACCGACCACTGCTTTGCCAAAAGCACTCAGCCCATCAGCATAAAGGTCAGATACCGTCTCAACAGTCCGCAAAGGCTCATAAAGGAAAAAACATTTACCTTTACGCACTTAAGCGACGATGAAATTAAGGATTATCCGTTCATAAATGACGCCGCAAAGCTTATAATCGGCGAAAACGAGCCTGCACCCGTAACCGAAACAGCTCCGGCGGATACAACGAAAAACACTTCGGAGAATATCGAAGAGCGCGCCGAAGCAAGACTCTCCGGCGGCGAAAATAAAGTCTCATCCAAAATTCCCAAAACCGGAAGCGCAAAACGCGGTATTGCGTTATCGTCATTTGCCGTTATTACGGCGGTTGCCGCGGCAGGCGTGATAATCAAAAAGAAAAAAGAAGAAGCCTGATATAATCCAAGAAAAAAACACCCCTTGAGTACTTAAAGTGCCCAAGGGGTGTCCTTTGTTTGCTCTTAAAAATCGGTTCAGCTCTTTTAAATACCCGTTGTACCGAGAATTGCGGGAGCGGCATCATTAAGCAGCAGCTTTTTCAGTGCCGAATAGCGACGTGTTTTTTTATCGTTCGCCGCCATTTTCACAACCTCGTCTTGCGTGCCGACAATTATCATAAGCTCCTTCGCCCTTGTTACGGCGGTATAAAGCAGATTTCTGTAACAGAGCTGCGGTATTACATTTACGACGGGCATTATAACGGCTTTAAATTCGCTGCCCTGACTTTTATGCACGGTAACGGCATATGCAAGCTCAAGCTCGGTCATCTGCTCCTTTGCGTACTGTGCGGTTCTGTCGTCAAAGCTTATAAACGCAGTCTCGCTCTTTAAGTCTATTTTTTCGATTATTCCGATGTCTCCGTTAAAAATTCCATCGCCGGACTCCTTATCGCTGTCCCAATGGATATCGTAATTGTTTTTTATCTGCATTACCTTGTCGCCCTCGCGGAAAAGACGAAAGCCCGAATTCAGCTCGTTTTTATTATCCGACGGCGGATTCACAAGAGACTGGAGTATTTTGTTGAGATTTACCGTGCCGGCCTCGCCCTTTTTCGACGGGCAAAGCACCTGTATATCTCTAAGCGGAGAATACGAATATGCGCGCGGCAGTCTCTCGGCATAAAGCTCCGCTATCGTTTTCGCAGCAAGAGCCGGGGTCTGCCGTTCCATCAAAAAGAAGTCGCCGTCCTTTCGGTCTGTCACGATTTTTTCACCGTTCACTATACGGTGTGCGTTGGTGACTATTAGGCTGCCCATTGACTGACGGAAAACCTCCTTCAACTCAACCACAGGCAAAAGGCGCGATTCAATTAAATCGTGAAGCACATTGCCTGCACCGACCGGCGGCAGCTGATCGGAGTCACCGAGCATAATAAGGCGACAACCGAGAGGCAATGCGTTTAAAAGACTCGCAAAAAGGCTTATATCCACCATGGAGAGCTCGTCAAGTATAAGAGCTTCACACTCAAGCGGATTGCGGATATTTCGTTTAAATGTAGGTCTGTCATGCTCGTCCCACTCAACCTCCAAAAGCCGGTGAATGGTCTTAGCCTCCTTGCCGGTAAGCTCGGTCATTCTTTTTGCCGCTCTTCCCGTGGGTGCCGCAAGGCTTATGTCCAGCCCCTCGCTTTGGAAGAGACGAAGTATGCCCTTGAGCGTGGTGGTTTTACCTGTTCCGGGACCGCCGGTCAAAATCAGTATGCCCTTGTTAACCGCTGTCTTTATGGCAAGCTTTTGCTTTTCGGCATACGATATATTATCGGCTTTTTCGATTTTCTCTATCTCGCTGTCAAGTGCCGAATGGCCTGCCGGCGGAAAATTCAAAAGCACCTTTATGCGGTCGCTTATACTCTTTTCATCGCGAAATGCCTGAATTAAAAAGACGTACTCCTTGTCGGTAAACACCTTTGAGACAAGTCGGTTTTCATGACAAAGCTCGTCCGTCATAATATCTACGGTATCTGCATTTGTATTAAGAAATTCGGCAGCCACGCGCAAAAGCTTATCACGCGGTATGCAGGTGTGTCCGTCGACATATAAATTATGTCTTAAAATATGCTCTATACCCGCCTTTATCCTGTATGAATCATTTGGTCTGTGCGGAAGATTGTCAGCTATTGTCTCAACTCGGTCAAACGGTACGCCGACCTCGGGCAGACAGAGAACGTACGGGTTTTCCGTGACCTTGCCCACCACATCACCGCCGAACGCTTTATATGCGGCAAGGCACTCGCGCGGACCTATACCGTACGATTCGAGCGTCATGGTAATGCTGCGTATCGCAAACTGGCTGCGATATGACGCGCAGATTTTTTCTGCCTTTTCCGGCGAAATGCCCTTGACCTTTGAGAGCATCTCGGGGTTGCTTTCGAGATAATCGAATGCTTTTTCGCCGAACATATCCACAATACGCTCTGCCGTAGCCCTGCCTATTCCTTTTATTGCGCCTGCGGCAAGATAATTATAAAGCTGTTCGGTTGTTGCCGGCATATTGCGTTCAAACGCCTCCACCTTAAATTGCCTGCCGAAGGTTGTGTGATAAGTCCATTCACCCTGAAGCTTTACGGTTTCGCCGACGGAAATATCGGAAAATACGCCGACGGCCGTGATAAGGTCATCATCACAGCCGACGGAAAGCACGGTATATCCGTTTTGCTCATTTCTGAACCTTATGTCCTCTACCGTACCCTCTATTATTTCTTTTTCGCGAGTTTCGCTCATTTCAAATATTCCTCTAAATCCTCGGCGGTAAAAAGATATATGCCGTTTGTTTCACGGCAAATATTTTGGCAGCCGAGCTTTTCTTTTTCGGTCATTCCCGTGTCAAGCACTATAACCTTACCGTAATCCTCATCGCCTATAAGATTCATTTTCATTCTCGCGGCGTATACTGCCGCAGACACATTTTTCCCGCAATGCTTAGACGGGATAAGTACATAGTATTCGTATTTTGCTTTCAGCAGCAGTTTTAACAGCACGGCATATACTACGGCAAAGACGCCCAATATTATAAGTCCCACAAAAACCGCGCCGAAAAAGCCCTCTAACATTAAAACCACCCCATATCATCATATGAGGCGGAAATAAAAGAGTGAGCAGCCTTGTAAGCCGAGTTCTGTCGTTTAAAGCAGTTATCTGTCTAGGCGTACCGTTGCCGGCACGCTCAAGCCATCCTTCGAAGTATTTGCCCAGCTGACAACTTCTGTCGATGTTGCATCGGGTAGGGTTTGCCTGGCAATGCCGTTACCGACATTCCGGTGAGCTCTTACCTCGCCATTCCACCCTTACCGCAAAAGCGGCGGTATATTTCTATGCACTGTCCCGGAGGTCACCCTCGGCGGCCGTTAGCCGTTACCCTGCTGTGTGATGCTCGGACTTTCCTCATCGCGCAAAGCGCTCCGCAACTGCTCGGGCTGCTCACTCTATGTATTTTATTATATTAACCTCGGCTTGTCAAATGCCAAAGTAAGCCGCGGCATTGTTATACGATATATCCTCCGCGATATTTTTAAGAAATTCCATATCGCGCGGATATTTTCCCTCCTCGACGAGGTCGCCTATATATTCGCAGAGAATACGTCTGAAATACTCGTGGCGCGGATATGACAAAAAGCTTCTCGAATCCGTCACCATACCGATAAATTTGCCGAGACATCCGAGATTTGCGAGCGTCGCAAGCTGCTTTCTCATTCCGTCGTAATTGTCGTTGAACCACCACGCCGCTCCGTACTGTATTTTTGAATAATTGCCGCTACCCTGGAAATTACCTATCATAGAGCCGTAGACAAAATTGTCACGCGGGTTAAGATTGAAAATGACCGTTTTGGGAAGAGCGTTTTGGCTGTCAAGCGAGTCGAGGAATTTTGAAAGTCCCGAAGCCGTGTTGCAATCGTCTATTGAATCAAAGCCAGAATCGGCACCGATTTTCTTAAACATTCTTGTGTTGTTGTTGCGAAGAGCACCTACGTGCAGCTCCATAACCCAATCGTGTGCCGCGTATTCTTTTGCAAGCTCGGTTAAAAGGTCGGTTTTGTAGCAGTCGCACTCAAATTCAGTCGGTTTTTCGCCTGCCGCACCCTTTCTGAATATCTCTTCGAGCTCATCCTCGCCGCATTTTTCATATGGTATATATGAAAAAGAATGATCACAGGCAAGGCAGCCTACGGAATCAAAATAGCGTATTCTTTCTTTAAGGACTTCTTTTAACGTCTTATAAGAATCTATTTTAATGCCCGCCGTTTTTTCCATACGGGAGAGCCACTCCGGAAACGACGGCAATTCTATACCGAGAGCCTTTTCCGGTCTGAACGCCGGAAGCACGCGGCATGAAAAGCTCTTATCCTTAGCCAAAAGCTTATGGTATTCAAGTGTATCGGCCGGGTCGTCTGTTGTGCAGACGCACACAACACCCGATTTTTCTATAAGCTCGCGCGGAGAAAAGCCGCCTTTTTTGATTTTTGCGTTGCATTTTTCCCATATCTCATCGCACGTTTCGGGAGACAGCGTTTTATAAATTCCGAAATATCTTTGAAGCTCCAGATGAGTCCAATGATAAAGCGGATTACCTATAAGATAGGGCATTGTTTTAGCCCACGCCTTAAACTTATCATAGCCGTCGGCGTCGCCCGTGATATATTTTTCGTCAATGCCGAACGAACGCATGGCACGCCACTTGTAGTGGTCATAAGAAAGCCACAGCTCAGCTATATCGTCGGGATTTTTGTTGTCGTATATCTCCTTCGGCGACAGGTGGCAATGCCAATCGAATACAGGCATTTCTTTTGCCGCCCTGAAGAGATCCTTTGCGGTATCGGTTGACAGCAAAAAGTCATCGTCCATAAATTTTTTCATTTTAAGCACCTATCCTTTCGAATAAAAGCAATCTGTTTTATTTCAGCTTTAAAGTTACTATTTCAAACGGTTTCAACGTAAGATTTACCGTTCTGCCGTGTTTTCGAAGCTTTCTCTCTTCATTTTCGAGAAGGTCGGTCAAGTACACATCGTCAAAATCAAAGCCGAGCGTGAGATTTACATTTGCGCGTGAATTACAGCACTCGTACAATCTCACGATTATGCCGTCGCCGTCCTCTGCGTTTTTCACTGTCTCGCATATGACATTTTCCGAATCAATCGACAAAAGGGAATATTCTTCGGGAAGAGTACCGTTTTGACTTTCGATTTTTTTTGCCTCAAGCGGAGAATTGAGCAGATAAGCGAGCTTTACCGTACCTGCCTCCCTGAAATCACCGCTGTGCGGGAACAGCGAATATGTAAACTCGTGCCTGCATTTATCGGCGTCGGGATTGGGATAGTTTCCGCACTTAATCAGCGTAAGGCGAATAACCGAGTCGTGAATATCATAGCCGTACTTGCAGTCGTTTAAAAGGCTTACGCCGTAGCCGTATTCGGAAAGGTCGGCGAATTTATGCGCGCACACCTCAAATTTTGCCGCGTCCCAGCTTGTGTTTTTGTGAGTCGGTCTTTCAACCGTACCGAATTGTATGTC
>ENA-UADV01000302-UADV01000302.1-human-gut-metagenome-genome-assembly--contig:-NODE-302-length-14820-cov-3.777650_pt1 | contig 14820 bp, 8 predicted proteins | sample MGYA00244268_ERZ654264 | MGnify/ENA primary metagenome ERZ654264 (study PRJEB26926, sample SAMN06164955) | human gut metagenome | biome: ENVO:00009003; feature: ENVO:2100002; material: ENVO:00002003...
ATCGCTCAGTGTCTCGTGGGCTCGGAGATGTGTATAAGAGACAGACTCAGGATTGATATAGTTCAATATTGAAAAATCAAGACTGAAATTATTCTCCCGGTATCCTAATACAATTTTATCAATAAAATCAATAGCTCTGTTTGCAGCAATCCCCTCTCTGACGGAAAGAGGATAGGTACGTACCGATACATTATGTACCTTTATATCTGTAATTACTACCGGAGAATAGGCAGTATCCTGAACTATTTTATCAGGATAAAAACTGTTCAATCCACGGAATCCTCCGAAGAAAAGTTTCCCATCCGCACCCTTGAAGCAAGAATTCCGGTTAAACATATGGTCTTGCAAACCATCATCTACCGTATAGGTATGTATTTTCGGTGCAGCACCGTCCAAAGGTATATCAATGTGATACATTTCCGCATTGGTAGTAAGCCATAAAGTATGCTTATCATCCTCCAGCATGCTGAAAACAACATCTCCATTCCGGAAATAATCATTCAAGACTGAAACAAAACGATCATTCTTCCGGTCATACAAATCGAGTCCGTTACCATTCGACCCCACCCATACTCTGTTGTATCCATCCACACAAACACTCATCGCCCCGACAGTGGATAATGTACCATCCGAAGGCGTATAAAACTTAACCTTATATATTTCTCCGGATGTATCTATCCGCCATACCCCTTCATTACTAGTCGCTATCCAGATAAAGCCATCTTGATCTTCCGCCATTTTGAAAATAGAAATTTGGGGCAATGCCTGATTTGTCAAAGTCACCAGTTCATTCAAAGAATGAAGTCTTGATTCCGTATCCAAGATAAACACTCCCGAACGTGTCCCCAACCACAGATTCCCTTTCGAATCCTCCAACAAAGAATAAATACAAATATCACTCAGCTCCGGATTGGTAACGGTATTTATCACGTGTGCTTTCCCGGCTTTGACATTATAGAACCACACTCCATCATCCCAAGTGGCAAAACACAATTCATTTGTCCTTTTACGATAAATAATATCATTGACCGTCGATGTATATCCCATATTCTTCAATACAGGATGAGAGCGGTAAGGAACAATGGTATGCTGTTTCATATCATAAAATACCAGACCGAATCCCATGATTCCCATCCACAGATTCCCATTATCCTCCTGATAGACACTGCGGACAGAGCTGGTAGGGCAATGCTCACGCAAAGCCTCCAAAGAATCATAATTAAACCGGAACTTATTTGTATTTACAGTACAAACACCTCCTCCCAGCATCCCCAGCCACATCAGCCCGTCTTTACTGCACAACAGAGAGTTCACTTCATTAAAAGGTAAATCTCCTTGAAGGTTGCCCGGAACAATATTGGTAAAATTCCCGTCTCCCGATTCATCTTCTAAAATACTGACCCCACTGCGTGAACCGATCCAGAGCTTTCCGGAATTTTTATCCTGAGCAATGGCGTAGATAATATTATCCAACAGAGAATGAGAATTTCCCTTGATGTTCCGGAATGTTTTAAATGAGAAATGTTCCGGATCATACGGATTAATGAGTTTCACCAATCCATACCGCCAGGTACCGATCCAAATATTCCCGGCTTCATCCTGAAATATGACATGCGCCGAATTACCAGGGTTAATCCCGTCGTAAGTATAATACAATTCCTCTTGAGGACTATAACGCAGCAGCCCCTGTTCCCAAGTACCAATCCATATTTGACCTTTCCGGTCTTCGACAACAGACTTTATATCCATGTTTTTTTCACAATCGAAAGTACGGCTGCCGGCTTTTCTGCGAAACAATCCCTTGTTGCTTCCCACCCATAAATCTCCGTTACTTGCATAAAGGATACTTTCTACATTGCTTACCTGTAACAAAGGACTGATTATTTTCTCTATCTCATCCGTTTCTTTATGCAACACGTATAATCCATTGTGCGTACCTATCCACAAATTATTCTCCTTGTCTTCGGCCACCATATTCACAAAACTATCAATGGAACGTCCATGATTCACTCCATCGGGTTTATATACAACAATAGAATAACCATCGTAACGCAAGAGACCATTGTAGGTCGAAATCCATATATACCCCTGGCTATCCTGAAATAACTTCCTGACTTCATTGGTAGGGAAGTTCACCGAAGTGGAAATGGATTTAAAATGATAAGTATTCACCTTATTATCAGCCCAAAGCAAAACAGGAAAAACAAAAAGATATATTACTCCAAGAATATATTCGCAGTTACGGTGTGCCAAGTGCATAGATTCAACTTTAAGATTTGATGCAATATTCGCAAAAAAAAGCATTTTAAGCAAATATTCCATAAGATTTGTTCTAAATTTCCCCCATTTGCATACATAAGAAACTAAAATTATACCTCCAGAAACACTTAGAACAAAAAGGTTAGAGGCTGTTAAGATAAAAAATTGTATATTTGCCGATAAGTGTGACCTAATTTTAAAACAGAGAAACATGCATTACAACGACCAAGGCGCTGATTTTAAATACCTAATTGTCAATGAACGTGACAAGCGTTTCGGCTTGTCGGTGACTACCGTCGGATTCCAGGCTATCAGGGCCGGAAGCGTTTATCCACCACGCAACCACCCGGACGCCTATTATTTCACAGCCCAGAAAGGACGTGTGCTGCATGAATATCAGTTGGTATATATCACTAAAGGACGAGGAACTTTCGCCAGCGACACAACCCCGTCTGTCGACATATCCAAAGGGCAGATACTTTTCCTGTTTCCCGGACAGTGGCATACCTATGCGCCGCTGCAAAAGACAGGATGGAACGAATATTACATCGGTTTTGAAGGCCCGATTATAGACAATCTGGTAAAAAACAGCTTTATCTCAAAAGAAAGCCAGATTCTGGATATCGGTATCAATGAAGAACTGGCCAGTCTTTTTGCCCGTGCACTGGAAGTAGCGGAAGCAGACAAGACCGCAGCGCAACAATATTTGTCCGGCATTGTTTTACACATTATGGGAGCTGTACTTGCTATCTCGCAGAACAAACGCTATGAGGTGGACAATGCGGCACAAAAAATAGAAAGTGCCAAAATCATCATGCACGAAAATGTGTACAAGGATATAGACCCGGAAGAACTGGCCATGAAATTGGGAATCAGTTATTCCTGGTTCCGCAAAGTATTCAAAGAATACACCGGTTATGCGCCCGCCAAGTATTTCCAAGAGCTGAAACTGCGCAAAGCGAAGCAGCTGTTGATTGAAAGTTCCATGTCAGTGAAAGAGATATGTTATGAATTGAATTATACCTCTACTGAACACTTTTTCTCGGTATTTAAAAAGCGTACCAATTTCACCCCTACCGAATATCGTAACTTCGGACGGGGCGGAAAAGAAAAAGAGAATGAAAACGAATAAAGAAAAAATGAGAAAAATAACCATCAATCTGGCTGCTGTGGCAGCCTTTTGCATTGTAGTTGCATCACCGGCCTTAGTAAGCAGCAGTTGCGCTACTCCAAAAACGGAGCAGGAAGATACCACTATCATACGGGAAGATTCAGGTATTACGGCATTGAAATACAGTAGTCCCGAAGTTCCCGCCAGTATTGAGTTCTGTGGCAAAACCATTGATTTGAGCCGCTTTGACCGCCACGAGCGTATGGACCGTGAACTATTGGCATTCACCTATATGCACAGTACTTCCTTGCAAATGCTGAAAAAAGCCAACCGCTATTTCCCCATTGTAGAACCCATACTGAAAGAAAACGGAATACCTGATGATTTTAAGTACCTGATGGTAATAGAAAGTAATATGAATCCCACCGCCCGTTCTTCTGCCGGAGCTGCCGGACTATGGCAATTCATGCAAGGTACGGGACGGGATTACGGATTGGAGGTAAACAACAATGTGGACGAGCGTTACCATATTGAGAAAGCGACCCGTGCCGCCTGCCGCTATCTGAAAGACGCGTATGCAAAATATAAGGACTGGGTGGCTGTCGCCGCCTCTTACAATGCCGGTCAGGCACGCATTGCCAGCCAACTGGCCAAACAGGATGTGGACGACTCGTTGGATTTGCAACTGGTAGAAGAGACTGCCCGGTATGTGTACCGCATTCTTGCCGCCAAACAATTATTCAATGCCCCCACTACTTTCGGTTTCCGCCTGCGTGCATCGGATTTGTATCCGCCTATTCCTTATACGGAAATCACTGTGACGAAAGGAATTGCAGACTTGGCACGTTTCGCACGCAGCAAAGGAATCAATCTGGCCATATTAAAGAATATGAATCCCTGGTTACGGGAAACATCCTTGTCCAACCACAGCGGGCGGACTTACGTGATAAAAATCCCTACCAAAGAAGGAATGACTTATGATCCGAAAAAGACGGTGGCGCATGATAAGCGATGGGTGATAGAATAACTTTCTATCATACAGCATTCCATAATCAATTTACCAGTTTTCCTCCACAGTATTTACAATAAGCAGCCCCGTCCTCATGTCCGTCCTTACCACAATGCGGACATTTCAGGGCCACCCTGCGTCTATGTTCCTGGATCATAGACGCAGAAACAATTCCTGTGGGGACTGCAATGATGGTATAGCCCAGTAACATTACAATGGCCGAAAGGAAGCGCCCTAGCGGAGTTTCCGGAGTGATATCCCCATAACCTACCGTCGTCATCGTCACTATCGCCCAATAAATACTATTCGGAATATTATTGAAAGAAGTGCCCGGCCGCTGTCCCTCAATCATATACATCAATGTACCGATCGAAGTCACCAATATCAGTACAAACAAGAAAAAAACAATAATCTTCCGACTGCTGAACACCAAGGAACGCAACAAGAAATTACCTTCATTCAGATAATTGAAAAGTTTAAAGATACGGAACACACGAATCAACCGGAAAGTGCGGATCACCAGCAGATAACGTGCCGTGCCGAAAAGCCAGCCTATATATAGAGGTAAGGTAGCCAGCAAATCCACTATACCGAAAAAACTCAGAGCATACTTCCGCGGTTGGGGAGAACAATAAAGCCTCAACACATACTCCAACGTAAAGAAGAAAGTAAAAACATACTCCGACACTCGCAGATAAGGCCCGATAACAGCATCCCAACTCTTGATACTCTCGGCAATAACCACCAGAATACTCAAGACAATGAACCCTATCAACGCCACATCGAATAACTTTCCCATCGGTGTGTCGCTTTCAAAAATAATCACATATATTTTATGCTTTAATTTCTCATCATGCAGTAAATTCTGCCATTTATTCCAAATACGCCTCAGAAATGCCATAATTTTTTAGGATAGAACACAAATCATTCACAATTATAACAAATATTGCCCGATTTATGTCCCATCGGTAACTATTATTTTCACTATATTTGCACAAAACCAATAAAATAATAGCATGAAGAAACAACTTATGACAGGTCTGTTCACAGTCCTCGCCCTTACAGCAGGCGCACAGACCTTCCAAGAATGGCGCAACCCGGAAATAAATGCGGTAAACCGTGCGCCGATGCACACGAACTACTTTGCTTTTGAGAATGCAGATGCAGCTAAGAAAGCAGACAAAAAACAATCAACTAACTACATGACTTTGAACGGAACCTGGAAGTTCAACTGGGTAAAGGATGCAGACTCCCGTCCGACTGATTTCTGGAAAACCGGCTTCAACGACAAAGGCTGGGATGACCTGCAAGTTCCCGCCGTATGGGAACTGAACGGATACGGTGATCCTATTTATGTGAACGTAGGCTATGCCTGGCGTAACCAGTTCCAGAACAACCCTCCCGAAGTGCCGACAGAGAATAACCATGTAGGTTCTTACCGCCGTGAAATTGTAGTTCCCGCCTCATGGAAGGGAAAAGATATTATCGCCCATTTCGGTTCGGTTACCTCCAATATGTATTTGTGGGTAAACGGACGTTATGTAGGCTACAGCGAGGACAGCAAACTGGAAGCCGAATTTGACCTGACTCCATATTTAAAACCGGGTCAGAAAAACCTGATCGCCTTCCAAGTATTCCGCTGGTGCGACGGTACCTATCTGGAAGATCAGGATTTCTTCCGGTATAGCGGCGTGGGACGTGACTGCTATCTATATGCCCGCAACAAAAAACGCATTCAAGATATCCGTGTAACTCCCGACTTGGACGCAGCTTACCAAAACGGCAGCCTGGCTGTCAATCTGGATTTGAAAGGCAGTGGTAAAGTCGATTTGGAACTGGTAGATGCACAAGGCAAGCAAGTGGCAACCGCTACCGCCAACAAATCCGGTCTGGTGACCATGAACGTAGAGAACCCCAAAAAGTGGAGTGCTGAAACACCTTATTTATATACCTTGCGTGCCAGCATGCAGGGCAGCAATGAAGTGATTCCTGTCAAAGTAGGTTTCCGCAAGATTGAATTGAAAGGTGACCAGATCTTGGTTAACGGTAAGGCAGTCCTGTTCAAGGGGGCCGACCGCCACGAAATGGATCCGGACGGAGGCTATGTAGTATCTCCCGAACGTATGCTACAGGATATCCAGATAATGAAGCAATTCAACCTGAACGCTGTACGTACCTGCCACTACCCGGATGACAACTTATGGTACGATTTATGTGACCAATACGGTATCTATGTCGTAGCCGAAGCCAATATAGAATCTCACGGCATGGGCTACGGCGACAAGACTCTGGCCAAGAACCCCTCTTATAAGAAAGCCCATCTGGAACGTAACCAGCGCAATGTACAACGCGGATTCAACCATCCGAGCATCATCTTCTGGTCATTGGGTAATGAAGCCGGTGACGGCCCCAACTTCGAACAATGCTATAAATGGATCAAAGCAGAAGACCCCAGCCGTGCCTGCCAATATGAACAAGCACGCCAGAAAGAACATACCGATATCTTCTGTCCGATGTACTATGATTATAACGGCATGGAAAAATATGGTCAACGTACCGATGCTACCAAACCATTGATTCAGTGTGAATATGCCCATGCAATGGGTAACTCGCAGGGTGGTTTCAAAGAATATTGGGATTTGATCCGTAAATATCCGAATCTGCAAGGTGGATTTATCTGGGATTTCGTTGACCAGTCCTGCCGCTGGAAAGGAAAAGACGGCGTGATGATCTATGCTTACGGAGGAGATTTCAACCGTTTTGACGCTTCTGACAATAACTTCTGTGACAATGGTTTGATCAGCCCCGACCGTGTTCCTAATCCGCACATGTATGAAGTAGGTCACTTTTACCAGAATATCTGGACTACTCCCGCCGATTTAAGCAAAGGGGAAGTAAATGTGTTCAATGAGAACTTCTTCCGTGACCTATCCGCCTACTATATGGAATGGCAAGTACTGAAAGATGGAAAAGTAATCCGCACCGGACGCGTGGATGATTTAAAAGTCGCTCCTCAGGAAACAGCCAAGATTACGTTGAATATCGGCAAGACCTGTACCTGCAAGGAATGGTTGCTGAACGTTTCCTACAAACTGAAAAACCGCGAAGGTTTGCTGCCCGCAGGTTTCACCGTCGCCAAGAATCAGTTGACACTGAATGATTACAAAGCACCGTCTATGGATTTGAAGAACGTGGAAACGACCAATGTAGCCACCGTTGTTCCGCAAATCATCGACAACCAATATCATTATCTGATCGTAAAAGGCAATAACTTCGTAGCCGAGTTCAACAAACAGAACGGTTACTTAAGCAAATATGCAGTGGACGGAACGGAAATGCTGAAAGAAGGCGCAGCCCTGACCCCTAACTTCTGGCGTGCCCCGACAGACAATGATATGGGAGCCGGCCTGCAAAACAGATATGCCGCATGGAAAAACCCGGGATTGAAACTGGTTTCCTTGAATTCCAAAACAGAAAATGACCAGATAGTAGTGAATGCGGAATATGACATGAAGAATGTTTCCGCCAAATTATATCTGACTTATGTCATCAACAACGAAGGAGCCATCAAAGTGACCCAAAAGATGACAGCCGACAAGAATGCCAAAGTATCTCCGATGTTCCGCTTCGGTATGCAAATGCAGATGCCTAAATGTTTTGAAACCGTAGAATATTATGGTCGTGGTCCGGTAGAAAACTACAGTGACCGCAACCACAGCACAGACTTGGGTATTTATCGCCAAAGTGTGGATGAACAATTCTATTCCTATATCCGTCCGCAGGAAACAGGAACCAAGACCGATATCCGCTGGTGGAAGCAACTGAATGCCGGCGGTAACGGACTGAAGGTAGTAGGTGATGCTCCATTCTCTGCATCCGCTTTGCATTATACCATCTGTTCACTGGATGATGGCGAACAAAAAGACCAGCGTCACTCGCCCGAAGTACAGAAAGCAGACCTGACCAACCTGATCATCGACAAGGCTCAGATGGGGTTGGGTTGTGTAAACAGCTGGGGAGCTCTGCCGTTGCCTCAATATATGTTGCCCTACGGTGATTATGAATTTACTTTCATCCTGACTCCGGTAAAACATCAGATTGAGATAGAATAAGACAAGAATTTGAACGATAGAAACAGGGTGGCTGGATTTGGTTCTCAGCCACCCTATTCTATTCTCTCTGTTCTTCATAGCTACCGCCATCTACAATTTCCATAAAACAAGTGTAACACAAGTAGCTGGCCTAATCATCTCCTTTCAAGATACATTTTCCACCTTTTTTCCCTTCAAATCCTTCATACACAACCAATACACTGAATATCAAACTATTACAATGAATCATTCTTATTCCAATCCTTCATAAATTCTTCATAAAGTTATATCCGTTCCCTTCGCATGAACCAACCACGGGAATCCATTCCGACAACCCATCGAATCTTTTTCCTTATTTTACCGTACCCGATTACAAACCTCGGTTGTATTACTCATAAAGAACAATTAAACACTAGTAAAATGAGACCAGACGGCTATTTGAAAACAGCGTGGATCATGACCGTATTATTCAGCATCATCCTTCCGCTTCATTCACAAACACCCCGGCAATTCTCTATAGAATTAAAGGACAAACCACTTCCCGCCGCCCTTAAACTAATCGAAAAGGAAGGCGGAAAGAATATTATCTTCTCCTATAACGAAACAGAAAGCTACCGGGTTACAGCCTCCATCCGGCAAAAAACCGAACTTGAAGCCATCGGCACTGTCCTGAACGGCACTCCTTTCATTTGCAAAGAACGGGAAGAATACTTCGCCATACAGAAAAAGGGAAGAGACATACGCATTACCGAAATACGAGGACAAGTAACCAATGAAAAGAATGAACCGCTGCCCTACTCCAATGTACTCTTATTGACTCCCGGCGACTCCACCTTTGTAAACGGATGTGTCACCCGTGAAGACGGAAGTTTCCTGATGATAGCGGAAGAAGGGATACCTTACTTGATACGGGTTTCTTATATAGGCTATAAGACGGAAGTGCAACCTTACCACCCTACTCTTACGTTTCACCTGCTTCCCGACACCCAACTGATGCAGGAAGTAACCATCAGCGCCCGACGCCCCATGATAGAAGTGGGTCCCAACGGACTAAAAGCCAACGTGGCAGGAACTTCCCTGGCCCGAATGGGGTCTGCCGCAGAAATGTTGCCCCATCTTCCTTTCGTCACCGGCCATAACGGCGAATACAATGTAATGGGATGCGGTTCTCCTGTAATCTATATAAATAATAAGAAAGTACGTGACATGACAGAACTGGACCGTATCCGGGCCAACGAAATCTTATCCGCAGAAGTCATCACCACTCCCGGAGCCGAATATGCCTCGGACGTAGCAGCCGTCATCCGCCTCCGCACCATCCGCCGGCGCGGACAAGGGTTGAGCGGCCACTTCAATACGACTTATTCACAAGGACATTCCGCCAACGCCAACGAATATATGGCATTAAATTATCGCACCGGCGGTCTGGATCTCTTTGTAAAGGGATATATGGCACAGCAAAACTCGTATGGAAAAACCACAAATATGAACCGCATCAAGGGTTCCGCCATTTGGCAAACCAACAAAAATGATGTGCAGACCCATAAGAGCCAACGTTTTTCCGGTGAGCTGGGATTCAATTATGAACCGGATGAACACCATTCTTTCGGTCTGCGCTATATGCCCGAAACCGGAATAGGGAATGCAGACAGAAATTCATCCGGTAAAACCGTCACCAGACGTAACGATGAAGAAACCGACCGGATAAACTTTACTACAGCAGAACAAATACATACAGGTTGGGATCACGCGGCAAACGCCTACTACGCAGGAGAACTGGGCAAATGGAATATTGACTTCAACGCCGATTACCTGTTCAAACGCTCGCATTCCGACCAGAACGCCATGAATAATGACGATGCAACCGTGCAAGCAGACAGTCGTATGCGCAGCTCCCTCTATGCCGCCAAGCTGGTAGTCAGTGCCCCTTTATGGAACGGACGTTTTTCATTCGGTACGGAAGAAACTTTTACCAACCGCCATGATATCTTTACCCAAAACGGTTTCTCTGCTGATGCCGACGACCACATCAAACAATCCGTATATGCCGCATTTGCTGACTATTCAAGATCCATCCGCCATTGGAAACTGAATATGGGAATACGTTATGAACATCAACAAACAGATTATTATGAAAAAGGAATAAGGATAGATGCACAAAGCCCTACCTATAATGATATTATTCCTGTATTGGCCGCCAGTTGGTCACACAATGGCAAAAGTTTCAGCCTCTCTTACCGGTTACGTAAAAATAACCCCGATTATAGCCTATTGACCAATTCCATCCGCTATCGCAGCAAATATGAGTATTCTCAAGGAAACCCTTTGCTGAAAACCCAAAAGACGCATCGCTTTTCGGCCGGCGCCTCTTGGAATTGGCTCTATTTCTCAGCCTATTTCAGCCGTATTCTCAATATGTATACCAATATAATTATGCCCTACAAGGAAGATACACATCCGGGCGTCCTCTTATTTGCCACACAGACCATTCCTACAACCCATAATTACGGCATTAGTTTCAACGCCTCTCCCAAACTGGGGTGTTGGGAACCACAACTCAATGTGAATATGGCTTTTTTGGACATGAATGCGAATAAAATAGGAATCACCGAACACCGGAACCAACCCCGTTTCTATATCAGTCTGGACAACAACTTCAACCTTCCCAAAGGCTGGTTCTTCAATATGGAAGGATATCTCTCCACCGCTTCCCGGCAAGGATTTTTTGTAACGCGCACGGAAGGACAAATCAATGCACGCCTTTCCAAATCCTTTTTAAAAGAGACACTCACCATAACATTCACCGCCAATGATATTCTTAGAACAGGGTATTTCCATTTTGATTTATACGGCATAGATGCCTATATGGAAAATCGGATTTACCGGGATTTCCAACGCTTCGGCCTCCAAGTATCCTATAAATTCAATGCCACCAAGAGCAAATATAAAGGAACCGGAGCCGGACAAAGCGAAAAGAATCGTCTGTAACCCCAGCGGAGAAAAGGAAATTTCCGTACCTTTGTTCACGGAAGACAAGGAAACATGCAGATTTTATTCAGGAGAAGAAACCATAAAGAAGAGCACTTCGAACGACTGTTCGCAGAAATGTACCCACGCCTCGTCCGCTTTGCTACCACCCTGATGAGCAATACGGAAGAAGCCAAGGACATAGTAAGCGAAACCATGGAACAAGCCTGGAAGGAGTTCGACCAACTAAAGGAAAACACCCGTAGCGCCTGGCTCTATGCCACCGTGCGTAACGGATGCCTCAACCGCTTGAAGCATTTGAATGTGGAACAGCAACACATAGACCGCCTCATCGAAGCCACCCGTGCGGAAATGAATCAGGGTTACCGCGCACACGAGGCACTGTTGCAGCAAGCGGAAAACATAGCCCGCAGTTTGCCCGAACCGACTTGCACCATCTTGCGAAGCTGCTATTGGGAGAAAAAAACATATCAACAGGTAGCCGACGAATTGGGAATCAGCCCCGACACCGTGAAAAAACATATATCAAAAGCATTGCGGACTCTGCGCGAAGCGATACTGAAAAAGGAGGATAAACAATGAAAAAGGAGTTTTCAACAAATGACCACATCCATCCGGACAACGGAAAGAATCCCCATAACCAAGACTCCCCCAAAAACGGAACTTGGAATGACCATCAATTGGAACAACTCTTTGGTGAAGCATTGGGGGATATTCCCACCGCAGACGAAACCCGGAAAGCCTGGCAGACATTCATCCGTCGTCACCGTATCAGACACCAATCTATCCGACGGATAACGATACCAGGTATAGCCGCCGCTGTCATCGCCTTGGTACTTGTATTCCAGCCTTTTTTGCAACCTGAGCCGCAGGAAGTGGAAGTCTTCACTTCACTGGAAGTTCCTGAGGAAATTACTTTTCGGGAAGAAGGGAAAAGGATAATTGTAAGCACCCCGCCCGCTACCATTACCTCCGTTCAATTAAGCGACGGAAGCAAGGTATTGCTCAGCGCAAACAGCCGTCTGGAGTATCTAAAGGAGTTTACAGATACCATTCGCAGTGTCAAACTAAGCGGAGAAGCCCGTTTTGAAGTAGCCAAAGACGCTTCCCGCCCCTTTATAGTATGCACCGAGCAACTACAAACACGAGTACTGGGAACGGTGTTCGATGTGAAAGCCTATCCCCGTTACTCGCCGGATGTCATCCTCTATCAAGGACGAGTGAATGTAAGTCATACCAAGCGCAATCAAAGTAAGGAAATGCACCCGGGGGAACAAATATCCTTGGATAAACAAGGAAAACTCCAATTGAAAAGAGTTGATACGGAGAAGAGAAAAGGATGGGCGGAGAATGAATTTTCTTTTGACAATACCGACTTGAGGCAAGTCATGCAAGATATAGGTTCATGGTATAACATCAGCATCGTATTCCGTTCACGTCCGTTACTGGACGAACGCATCTATTTCCATATCAACCGCCAACTCCCGGTGAATACCGTACTGGACGCCCTGAATGATTTGAAAATCGCACAGTTCACCATGAAAGAAGGAAAAATAATAGTGGAAACACCACAAGACAAGAAACGATAACATCAATGGGAGTTCAATAAACAAGCCTGTATTTTCACCTGGAGATTAACATATCAGCGTTCTTTTCATCTTCAGGTGAGAACCATTCAGTTTATCCCCCCTGTGCTAAAGAACTGACAGCACTATCTCTCTTTCCAGTTCCCTCGTGTGAAATCGGGAATCTCCACCGGTACACTGCCCTGCCGCACGGAACGCTCGCTCAGTTCCGTAATGCAGGACCATTCGGCGGCGTCATACACATCCTGATCCAACGGCAAACCGTTCCTCAAACAATGAATAAGCCGGTAGTCCATGATATAATTCATCTCATTCGGCATATTCTTCCGCCGCGCCTCCTCGCCGATAACTGCCGTAAAAGGATGTTTATACTGCTCCATCATCCGCTCAAACTGCTCACCGGACAAAGGTTCCTTGCCATATTCATCGAGCAGAAGACAGGGAACAGGATATTTCTGCATGAATCCCTTCGTGCCGCACACCGTCTGATGGCGGCTGTACGGGCGAGGAGTGGTCACATCATATTGCAACAAGATAGTTCTTCCTTTTGCGGTATGAATCAGCGTGGTATTCACATCCCCCATCTCATAACTCTGCGCCGCTTCTTCGGAGGATGCGCCAAACACCTGTCCGGCATAAGCAGACAGACCGGCCTGACGCGAGGACATGGAAACCAGATATTCCATACGGTCTCCCCGATGAATATTCATCCATTGGCAGACAGGACCCAAGCCGTGAGTAGGATAAGGATTCCCCGTATGCTGCTGGCTGTAAAGCTTTATCCAGTGATTGTGATACCCACCCGCTTTTTCGTCTGCAAAATAATGCTTGCGCAAGTCATGGATGTATGATCCCTCGGCATGAGTAATTTCTCCCAACACCCCCTGCTGCACCATGTTCAATGTAGTCAGGGCAAAAGCATCGTAACAACAGTTCTCCAGCATCATGCAGTGACGGCGGGTTTCTTCGGCTGTATCCACCAAACGCCAGCAATCGGCCACACTCATGGCGGCAGGAACCTCCAACGCCACGTGACGGCCCTGCTGCAAGGCATAAACGGCAATATCAGTATGAGTCAGCCAGTCCGTACAAATATAAATGAGGTCTATCTCCTTGCATTCGCACATCTTGCGCCACATCCCTTCTTCCGAATAGTTCTCGGCTTCGGGACGGCCGAACTCCCGTAAGATATGCTCTGCACGCTCTATATTCTCTTTCCGCAAATCACAAAGTGCTTTCACCTCAATGCCTTCCAGGTGCATATATCTCTCAAGTGCAAGAATGCCCCTGTTTCCTAATCCGACAAAACCGATCCGAACTACGGGGATGGCAGGGCAGGTTAAATTAAGTACGTTGGGTCGTTTCATGGACTGCTTTATTTTTCCGGCAAAGATAAAGAGAAAAATCGAGAGGCGGAGGACTGCCTGTGAATAATTTGCCGGTATACCGGTCTGATGTCTTTCCATATCGGAACCTAACCTCTTTCAACAGCAAACATAAGCCTTTTTCTCCATACAACTAAGGTCTTTATTCCTATTATCTTCTATAGTCTTCCGGTGCAGACCGTACAGTCCACTGTAGCAGACCGTACAGTCCATTACGGCAGACTCTACAGTCCATTGCAATGGACTGTAGAAGGTTTCAGTATAAAAGCCCTTAATCATCCGGAAGAAAACGCTTAGCCAAAGAGAAGACAGCACTTAAAAGCCGCTTTATAACCAGACAGCCCCCTTTCCCGGGAAAAGACAAAGAGGATGTGTCCGGGCCGAAGTGACA
>ENA-UADV01000354-UADV01000354.1-human-gut-metagenome-genome-assembly--contig:-NODE-354-length-13586-cov-3.843249_pt1 | contig 13586 bp, 8 predicted proteins | sample MGYA00244268_ERZ654264 | MGnify/ENA primary metagenome ERZ654264 (study PRJEB26926, sample SAMN06164955) | human gut metagenome | biome: ENVO:00009003; feature: ENVO:2100002; material: ENVO:00002003...
GATGTGTATAAGAGACAGTCATACAGAAGCATGCGATGATCACAATGAGTGATCCGAGCATACAGAACTTACCTGCCTTCACGAAGTTTGTCTTCTTTGGCTCTCTTGCAACGCCGAAATACTTGGCATCTGTAACGCCGAGATTTACAAGCGCTGTGAGCAGTGACTGGCTGACTGCCAGAGCTGTGAATACTGAAAGAACAACACCGATAGCCAGTGTGATCGCAAATCCCTTGATAGTACCTGTTCCGAATATTCCAAGTACAAGAGCTGCTATAAGTGTTGTAACGTTACCATCTATGATGGCTGACAGGGCATTGTGGAAACCACCCTTTACAGCCTGCTTTACGGACTTGCCATCCGCCAGCTCCTCTTTGATACGCGTGAATATGATTACGTTGGCATCGACCGCCATACCTACTGACAGTATAACACCGGCTATACCAGGAAGTGTCAGTGTAACGTTGAACAGATTGATGACCAGCAGATCAAGTATTGTGTAGAATGCCAGGGCAAATGAAGCTACAAGACCTGGAATCCTGAATACAATGATCATGATAAGGAACACAAGTGCAATACCGATCGCACCTGCCTTAAGGCTTGTGCTGATAGCATCTGAACCAAGTGTAGCTCCTACTATATTGGAACGAACCTGCTTAAGTGTAAGAGGAAGTGCACCGATACGGATAGTAGTAGCAAGCTGCTCGGCCTCCTCGTAGCTTCCGATCTTGTTGATTTCTGCGCTTCCGCCTGTTATGGCTGACTGTACTGTTGGTGCACTTACGACCTTGTTGTCATATATAATGTATACTATATTCCCAACATTTGCCGCGGTAACATCAGCGAACTTCTGAGCTCCCTCATCGGTGAATGCAAGCTGTACCACATTGTCATTGCCGTTATCTGAGTCAATTCCGGCTGTGGCATTCTTGATGTCATCTCCTGTAAGAGCAGCCTCATACTCCTGTCCCTTTGACCACTTTGTATAATTGTCCGGATCAAGGAACTCAAGCTTTCCCTCAATATTCAGGGCATTAAGTATCTCATCTGCATTTGTTACACCAGGGATCTCTGCCGTAATCTTCTTGTCTCCATCTTCATAGACTGAGTACTCATTGGTGTAGGCCTCTACACGCTGCTCAATCTTATACTTGGTATCCTCGAGATCCTTGTCGCTGTAATCATCCTCCTGAATCTCGTAAGTTACACTCAGACCACCCTTAAGGTCAAGTCCAAGCTTGATGTACTCGACTTTACCTCTGTCTGCAACACCGAATATTGCTGTATATATAGCAACACCCAGTATAAGCAGAAAGGCAATGATGACGAGCACAGCGTTTCTCTTTGTCTTCTTCATCGTCTTCTCCTTTTACCCTTTTTATTCCTCTTCTGCCTCATCGGCCATAGCCGCCTTCAGCATAATTGCACATTCTATACGCTTCTTCTGAAGCTCACAACCTATGTCATATGCATCAAGTATATTGCCGTGGAACTTGTATGAGTTGGCCGCACAGCCACCGCTGCAATAGAATCTTGCAAAGCAGTCCTTACACTTATCCTTGGCATATACATTGCACAGCTTGAATTCATTGACTATATCCTGATTCTTGATTCCATCAAATACATTTCCTATACAGAAATCATCCTCACCAACAAACTGATGGCAAGGGTAAAGGTCTCCCCAAGGAGTGACCGCCATGTACTCTGTACCTGAACCACAACCGGAAAGTCTCTTGGCTACGCAAGGTCCACCCTCAAGATCTATCATGAAGTGGAAGAAATTGAAGCCTCTTCCCTCCTTATGTCTCTTGATCATCTCCTTAGCCAGGATATCGTACTGCTCAAGCAGTACCGGTATATCCTCTTCCTTTATAGCATATGGCTCGTCCGGAAGTGATACAACAGGCTCAACGGATATCTGGTCAAATCCCAGATCCGCCATATGAAGCACGTCCTGTGAGAAATCAAGATTGTTATGAGTGTAAGTACCTCTTACGTAGTAGCTCTTGCCTGCTCTCTTCTTGGCAAATTCCTGGAACTTGGATAGTATGACATCATAACTTCCCTTGCCATTCCTGGTAGGTCTCATGTAGTCGTGGACTTCCTTCCTTCCATCTATGCTGAGCACCACGTTCGCCATCTCTCTGTTGGCAAATTCCATGATCTCGTCATTCAGAAGCACTCCGTTGGTAGTAAGTGTGAATCTGAACTTCTTGTCATACTTCTCCTCAAGGCTTCTTCCGTATTCCACGGTCTTCCTGACTACATCCCAGTTCATAAGCGGCTCACCGCCGAAGAAATCCACCTCGAGATTTCTTCTTAAACCGGAATTCGCAACCAGAAAATCCAGGGATTTCTTTGCCACCTCAAGTGACATAAGCGCCCTGTTTCCCTTATATTCTCCCTCACCGGCAAAGCAGTATCTGCAGGCAAGGTTACAGTCATGGGCGATATGCAGACACAACGCCTTGACAACTGTCTTTCTCTTCTTGAAATCTATAATATAATCTTTGTATACGTCATCTGTAAATAATGTTCCGTCCTCTACCAGTTGGGCTACCTCGTCATAAGCCTCGGAAACATCTGCGCTGTCATACTGTGACAGTGCCCTTATAATCTGCTCTTTATCATTCTCCTCATATAAAGAAATAATATCATAGACAAGATCGTCTACGACATGTACAGAACCACTACAGACATCAAGCACTATATTATAACCATTGTTCTTGTACTGATGAACCATAATTCTCCTTCAATATATTCCATCGGATCTATCCGTGAAATTCTAATTCAAGGCGCCACACACGGCACCCTTATACACGCACTAAAGAGGACTGTCATCATAAACGACGGTCCCCTTTAGCTGATCAAATACAAACCTGTTACAAATTACTTGTTGTTAACATTCTCACAGCTCTGATTACCAACTGTGCATGATGTCTTACAAGCTGACTGGCATGATGTCTGGCACTCGCCACATCCACCCTTGACCATTGTATTCTTCATAGTCCTGTTTGTGAGTGTTTTAATTCTCTTCATTCTGGATACACCTCTCTTTTTATGTCATATATCGGGATTATAACACAAAGATATATAAAGTAAAAGTTTTTTTTAACTGAGCATAGCCCCCAGCATCCCGCCTGCAACGCACATAATACACTTGGTTATAACTGCTATTCCCTCTCTGTCGCCTGAACCTGTAAACAGCACCGACACGGTCAATGCGACCGATATGTAAGTCAGGCCATACACCATCCCCCACAGGAAACGCTTCTCCCTGACTTTTCTGCCCGTAACAAAGCCCCCGGCAAATGTGGCCACTATGTATATCACAACAACCAGTATACCGAGCACCTTATCGCTTATCCCCACTTTGTATACGACCACCGCCGTTATAAACAGCATGATTATCGTGAGCAGATAGGACAGGATCAGTCCCTTTACAACTCCCATAAATTTCTGACTTGCAGACATACTACCACCATATTCTTTACTCTTTACATTATTATGATGTTCCTCCTCATTTTATTAATAAAAATACAGCCTGTTTACTCAAACAGGCTGCATATATCTTCTATATCATAAAAGGTTTTATATGCACGCTCGCGCGTGATACCATTTGGTTTTATCAGATCCACCACCATGACCGTACATAGCCCTGCCCGGCTGGCAGATATGATACCATTCACAGAGTCCTCAACGGCCACCGCTTCGTCCGGGTTTACGCCCAGCTTCCCGCAGGCCTTCAGATATATATCAGGCTCCGGCTTTCCGTGGGTGATCTCGTCTCCGCATACCTTTTCATCGAAGTATCCGGCTATTCCAACGCTATCAAGTCTCTGCTGCGCCCTCGTCCTCGCAGTGGAGGTTGCAAGTGCCATCTTCACGCCGTGTTCTTTTAAGAATCTCAGCGTGTCCTCGACATGTGGCTTTATGTCTATTCCATACTTTTCCACATGTTCATCGAACAGATCCATTGTTCTCTGTCTGAACGCAAGATAATCAAAATCTTCGCCCATTATTTCCTTAAACACCCGGGCGTTGGAGGTCTTGTTGCCTCCAGCCACCCGGTCACATACATTTTCCATCTGTGCCTCAGGAATCCCTATGCTCATGCCGTTTTCCTTCCAGCACTTCCTGTATATCTTCTCCGTGTCTACCAACACGCCGTCCATATCAAATACAACTGCCCTGTACATAGCACTTTCTCCTACATTAAGCAGCGGCGTTTTTCTTTCTTCTTCTGCCAGCTATGATGATGAATGCAAGCAATGCAAGAAGCAGGATCGCTGCGATTATTATTATGATCAGCACAACCGGTGACATCTTTTCGCTGAGCTTGAAGGTGAATACCTCTCCGGTCTCTCTGTCATATGTTGTCGCTATATTACCGGCCTTATCCTGGGCTGTTACCTCAACCGTGTATGTATCATACTGATCTACCTGCATCTCATACTTGTTATCTGCCTGATAGCTTGCAGGATCTATGGTATTGCCATTTATAACTATGGATGTGATCTCGTCTTCCTCATTCTCAAGACCTATCGTCATGTTGAATGGCTCTCTGAGAGTCTCTCCATCCTCAACACCTGTTATGATGATTCGTGGTGCAGTACCATCATACGTATAATCAAATTCCTGTGTTGCCGTGTGTCCAACCTTGTCAGTTACTGTAAGTGTTATCTTGTGATATCCGTCTGTCATATCTGAGAAATCGATAAGATTTACTCCGTCTATCTTGGCGTCAACCGAGAAGTCTGAAGTATCACTTACATCCCACAGTGCTTCGTAGCCCTTGTCTCGTATATCAGCAAAATCTGATGCATTGAGAAGCAGTGTTCCGTCATCGCTTGCAATGCTCTTGCTCATGAATCCGGCAAGTGTCGATGTAGCCTTGAGCTCAGGTGGTGTGTTATCGACTGTGAATACCAGGCTGTAATCATCAGCCTTATTTCCCAGTTCATCCTGCGCTGTTATTGACACCTCGTATACACCATCCTCAGAGAATCTCTGGCTTCCTGTGCTGAGTTCTGAAGAATTGCTGTAATTTGTAAAGTATGATGATGACACATCCTTGCTGTCCTTCTTCACGGTTATCTTCACATCATCTGTCGAGAAGAATGACTCCTGAACGCTCAGTGACATATCAACATAGTTCGGTGCGGAAGAATCCATACTTCCTATTGGGTCGTAATTCTTTACTTCCTTGTTGTCCTTATCCACTGCGCTCACCTTTACAACAGGTGCCTTTGAGTCAACCTTGAAGGTCTTGGTCTGGCTGGCTGCCACATTTCCTGCAAGATCTCTTGCATTTACTGTGATCGTGTACTCGCCATCCTCTGTAAAGTTGTAAGTTGCGGTATGTGGATTGCTTCCTGAGAAGCTGCTTGTTCCCAGCGTAGCGATATTCGATGCCGCTGTTCCGTCCGTCTTTCTGGTTATTGTCACGTTAAATGCATCTGCGGCAAGATTGTTGTTCTCATATGCAAATGAGAATGCCTCATCTATGCTGATGGTTGCATTTACCGCCGTTGTCTGTCTGTCGTTCATTCCTGAAATCGATATAACCGGTGCAGTCTTATCGATTCTGAACTTCACTGTTCTGGTCACAGCCTTGTTGCCCGCCTTATCCTCTGCGGACACGGTGACTGTGTAATCGCCCTGGGCGTCAAATGTCACACCGCTGAGTACCTCTCTGACTGTGCTGACTCCATCGCCCTTTGTTCCCCAGGTAACATTCTTTCTGATATCTCTGTTCTCTACAACAGATCCACCCTCATTTGTTCTGACTACATGAATGGTGTACTTTCCACCTCTCATGTTATCTGTAAGTGTTACAGGGACTGTCACATCGCTGTTGTTTATAGTGTTGACATTTCCAAGCTGTATCTCAGGCTTGTGCTTGTCTATGTAGAAATGGGTTCCTGTTGTTCCTTCATTTCCACACTTGTCGGTAACGGTCATGGTGAGATCATACTCACCTTCCTTATCATATGTGTACTTCTTGCCCCATGTTCCGCCGTTACTCTTTATATAGAAGTATTGCGGATTCTCATCCACTGCTGCATTTCCATCATTCTCTGTGATAATGGTGTTCTGAAGCGACTTGAACTGTTCCTCCACACCAACTCTGAATGATATTGAAGTCTTGAAGTAATTGTTATTATCCAGTCTGTACTCAGGATCATCGTCCACATACACAAGTGGCTCTGTGGTGTCGACGTAATAATTCTTTGTATTGAGAGCACTTGTGCCCTCCTGAACACTGAACGCCTCGTCTGCTGCCGGCTTCAGTGCATTGCCGGAATTATCGGCTCCCTCAACTGTGAAATAATATACAGTTGCCTTGCCGCCCTTAGCTGTCATCTTATATGCTGCAGTGGTCTTGCCATCTGCTGTCTGGAACGGAACCGTTGTCTCTGACCAGTTCGAATCACTGTAGGTCTTGTAGTGTACCTTAAGCGTTGCATTCTGTGCATCCATTCCATAATCGTCTTCTATGCCAAATGTAATAGTTCTGCTCCTGTTAAGGAATCTGCTGCTTCCACCGGACACAACTGATATCTCAGGGCTCTTCTTATCTATTACAAATGAAGTTGTTGCCTTACCCGACTCATTGCCAACCTCATCGACAGCAACGATCGTGATATTATAAAGTCCAGGCTCTCTGAATGTTGTGGACTTTGCTGCATTTGCAGTGTAATCCGCATCCAGCTCATACTTGCTTATGCTCCTGCCATCGCGTGTTCCTGTCACAACGAACTTCTCCACGAAGTAATTGTCAGTTCCCCTTGCTGTTATGGTCACATTGCTGTTATTCCAGTAATTTATCAGCTTTCCGCCGGCAGTTCCGTCTATTGACACTGATGGCTTGACGGTATCAACTATCAGGTGTATCTCCTGGCTGGCCTTGCTCTCGTTTCCTGCTCTGTCCTTCAGCTTAACAGTCATCGTGTACTCTGTATTTTCATCTGTTATGCCAAGGGCCTTTGCATCCAGTGTCTTTTCTATATCATTTCCTGATACATTAATGCTTCCTGTAATGTCCTGTGATCCGGCTGCGCTGCTTCTGCCTACTGTATATGTAACTTTGCCATTGCTGTCATCGTTATCGGAACCAGAGACCTTGATCTTCACGTCACTCTTTGATCTGTAATAGAATGTCGATCCTGATTTGTATTTCTGGTTTGCACACTCCAGCTTCACATTTGCCGGTGCAGTCTTATCATAGTAAACCTTTATGCTCTGTACTTCTTTGAACTTCGTGTCAGCATTGTTCGGATCGTGTATTCTCGCCATGAGTGAGATCTCGTACACACCCTCATCTGAAAGCTCGTAGGATATGTTGACCGTATTCTTGTCATATGCAGCGGCAACTGTACCCTTTACCTCAACTGCCTTATCCTTCTTTCCTGCAAATGATGTTCTGGTGATCACCAGCTTTGCGTCATCTGCTGCAAGCTGGAAGCCTGATACTGCACCCTCTACAGTCAGAGTATCATCATTTCTCCAGAATATAGCGCCGTTGTCAGCATCTGTACCGTTCACAGATAACTTCTCTCCTGAAAGGCCATCCACATTGACATACACATATGTGTTCGTCTCTGTCTTATTTCCAGCCTCGTCAGTTACCACAACTGTCAGGACATAACTTCCTGAACCATCTATGCTTATCTCTTTTCCGCTCTGCAGACCATTGTCACCTGTAGATGTTGAATACCAGTTCTTGACCGATGTATATGATCCATTTGCATCTGCCCTCTTGAGTGAAGCGACCGCCGATGCAACACCTGATGTGGCATCGCTGTACTTTATATTAAGAACAGCTTCCTTTGCGTCTGTGACTGTGTACTGCTGATCATTGTTTGTCCTGTCTGTTCCGGCGTTGTCCGTAACCTTTACAACAGGTGCTGTGTTATCCACCTTGACAACAGTCTCGATCCTGCCCTCTATTCCGGTGAAATCCTTTACCGCAAATGTGATGGTGTGCTCTCCATCAGCCAGATATATGTCTGACTTTGTTGAATCCTGTACATCTCCACCGCTCACACGGACATCGCTGCTGTATGTGAACTTGTTTCCTTTTTCAAGGATCGTTTCCTTCTTGCCATCCACGCTGTATGACACGGTGTCTATGTAAGAATACTCTCCAGTTGCCTTCACTGTCAGCTTTGTGGATTTCACATAGCTTGTGGAACCGCCTGTAACTGTGAGTTCAGGCTTTCCTTCCTTTACAAATACAATGTCGCCATCCTCATCTGCGCCGACTGAGTTATTGCCAAACTCGTTCTCCTTGGCGTAAATGACAAGCTTCTTTGCATTGTCTGCATTGTCCTTCTTGAACCACTGTGCACTTATCTCGAATTCATATTCATATCCGCCGGACACAGCCTTTTTGCCTGTGCACTCCACTGCTGAAGCTGCACCCGTAAGCTCGTAGTACAGGCTCACGTCATCTATCTCAGTGTTATCACTGCCGACTGTAACCTTCTTCACCTGTACAGTGAACTTATAAGCATCATCTACCTTGAGCTGAGGGAATCTGTAATCCACTCCGTTCTTCTGTATGATCTCAGGGGTAACACTTGTTATGACAGGAGCTCCGTTGAGCTTCTTGACGATAACACTGGTCTCCTCTGACTTGTTTCCTGCAACATCGACCGCTCTGAACTTGTATGTTCCACTCTTATCAGGTGCAACAAACTGGGATGTGCTCTCAGTCTTGCTCCAGGTCTTTCCATTGTCTGATGAATACTCCACATAGTCTATTCCTGTGGCATTTTCCTCTGCTGCATCTGTGGTATCCTTGGCGTCTATCACAAATGTTCTGTCGGCATCACTGCTTGTGAGGTTCAGGAGATAATAGCCATCGCTCACCTTGTTGTGAAGGTTGTAGTTATCATCAGCCTCAACCGATATTGTAGGTGCCTGCTTATCCACGGCAACCTTTATGGTTCCAAGCAGCTCGAAATCACCGCTCTCATCAGTACCTGTATAATAGTAAATAGCTATCTTCTGTACTGCTGTGTCATTCTTCAGCTCATACACATTATCAAATGTGACAAGCTTTCCTGCTGCATCTGTGGCTGTAGCGATCTTATCGTCCGCTGTAGCTCCTTTGTAAACAGCCACTCCTAACTTGCTACTGTCGATTCCGTCAACTTTGTCGGACTTGATCTTGAACTTTATTGCCTTGTCAAAATCCTTGAAGCCATACACCATATCCGCCTTATCGCCCTTTACAATGGCCGTTACATCTATGGTCTGTATATCTTCCTCCTCCGCAAACAAATGAAAATGTGAATCGATCGCCACAAGAGTGAGTGTCATAACTACCGCCATCGTAAGCGCGATCAGTCGATGCAAAAGTGATTTATTCTGCATAACCTTTTTCATGTCCCTCTCCTCCTATATCTCTTCATCGGAATGTACTATAATTACATTCTTTATCATTCTTACCGAGCTCGCTGCGCGTCCTCCCTGAAGAACGGCTGTGGAATCATCTGCGTCATCGCTTCTAAGTACATCCGTTGCTTCCTCGTCCGCCTCATCACTTCTGAGTATGTCCGTTGCTTCCTCGTCTGCCTCGTCATTTCTGAGTACATCCGTTGCTTCCTCATCCGCATCTTCTCTGAGGATGTCTGTCGCCTCCTCAAAGCTGCTGCCATTGATGTCAAGATTCTCTTCGTCTTCCCTCAGAATATCTGTTGCCTCCTCGGCATCATCGCGGAGAATATCAGTTGCAGTCTCGCCTTCATCCTCCAGTCTCTTTTTCCCGAGATCAGCTATCGCTTTCTCGTAATTTGCCATTCCCTTTTCAGAATGTTTTTCGGCTGCAGTTGACTTTACATCCCTTACCGAAATTCTGGATGTATGGTTCTTGATCGCCTCCTGTTTGGAGGCACCGCCTCCCTGTACACTCTCATAGCCCTTCTCCTTGATCTCATCGATCTTCTTACGGGCTGTTGAGCCTGTGGCAATTCCCACCGCCTTCGGTATCTTTAACACAAAGAACAGTACCACCGCCACAATAGCGAATACGATCGCAAGTGCCAGGCCGCCATATAACATTACATTATAAACTGTTGCCATAACCTTTCACTCCTCCCTTACTCGCTCGTTGACCTTGAACTGCCATTTACTATGCTCTTAACTGTCAGGTCATTGGATAACGACTGCCATCCTTGCTTAAGACCATTTGCAAGTGCCGGAACTTTGTTACCGTTCTCGTACACTTTCCTCACAGCCCTTGTGGCACTGGCATTCCATGATGCCGAATCGCTTCCAAATTTATTCGAATATCTATCGACCAGATAGCTCAGATGGCTTACGTACACGACCGCTGCGTTGTCATCGGTTCCAAGTGTAGTCTCAGCGTTGCCATATATTCTCTCTGCCTCATCATAGTAGCTGTCATCGCCGCTGTTCTCTGCCATCTTGATATAAGTCTCAGCCTCGTTCACCGAGTATTCTGAATATGCTTTCTTGGATGTCTCTGTCGCATTCTCGCCCTCTATATCCAGACTGTTCAGATAAAGCGCTGCACTGTTCGCCGCAGAGTTGTAATAATGTAACTGCTGGCCCGCATCATCCGCATTCTCGGCAAGTTCTGTATATACCGAGTACATAACTCCTGAATACTGGCCATTGTAGTATTTTACGCCTCTGTCCGCCGGGAACTGGCTGTTCAGCACCTCTGCGTTGTCGTCCAGGTTCTTCATCGCCTCATCCATCAGCACCTCTATTCTGTTCGCAAGCTCCGGATCATTGGATATCTCGCCAAGATATATGTAAGCTATGTTGAGGTAATTGGTGTATTTGTCAGGATTGGTGTCATCTATGTTGTCACTGTTGTAATCCTGGAATGCAAATATATTTTCCTTGTTCGTATCAAAGCTTGCAGACTTGTTTATCTTGCTGTCACATATCGCAGCGTAATACTTTGCCTGCTTTGCCTGATCCGGGAAGTCCTTGCTCTCATCAACCATATTGAAATATTTCTTGGCCGCACTGTAGTCCTTGACCTCGTCGTAATACAACATGGCTATCTTGAACTTTACGTCGTCCTTTATCTCGTCCTTGTTCTTAAGCGCAAGTCTTATTCCCTTTTCTGCCGCCGTCTCGGTGTTGGCCGAAGTGTTTCCATCGTCCTCTGTATAATAGTAAGCATATGTCTCCATGTAGCCTATATAGGCATCCGATGCGGTTGGGTCTATGTCGACAGCCGCCTTATAGCACTCAAATGCCTTGTTGTAATCGCCCTCGTCGACTGCATCCCTCGCCTCGTTGACCTTGTTGTTGTAATCAAGATCCTTGAGCTGGCCTTTCTTTACTCCGCCTATCACAGCACAGCACGCTGAGAGTATCGATAATCCCGCAACCACTGAGAACGCTGCTATCTTATGCTTTGCCTTTGCCTTGTATGCATCGTCGAGCTCGTTGTAGTGATCCAGCGCATACAGCAGTTCTGAACAAGACTGATATCTGTCCTCAGGACTCGGCTGACAGCACGTCTGTATAATTCTCTCAAATCCTGATGAGAGCATCGGATTCCACTGTCTGATAGGCTTTATCTCGTAAGGAGGCTCACATGGATTCTTGCCGGTAACAAGGTGATAGAGCGTTGCTCCCAGATTGTAAATATCTGTTCTTGCATCCGTGTTGTAGATTCCATGTCCCTGCGCATCACCGAACTGCTCCGGTGCCGCATAGCCTCTTGTTCCAAGAGCCGTGGTATCCGCATTGTTCTCCACTATGTATTCCTTAGCCGTTCCAAAGTCGATAAGCTTTACCGAGCCATCCGGCTTCAGCATGACATTTGAAGGCTTCATATCTCTGTATATGATCGGCGGATTCATGGAATGCAGGTAGTCAAGCGCACTGGCAAGCGCCCTGCCCCATTCGATTACCTTTTCCTGTGGTTGTGCTCCCTCCGCCTTGAGCACATCGCTGAGTGGACGTCCTTCTACGAAGTCCATGACAACGTAGATCGTGCCATTCTCATTGATGATATCAACGATTCGTGGCAGTACCGGATGATCCACATCCTTGAGGATATTTGCTTCTCGCTCCAATCCCTTTAAGAGTGTGGCTGTACTCTTGGAGCCATCATTCTTGATCTCCTTTACAGCCCACTGTTTATTAAGTCGGTTATCCATGGCAAGATAAACTATTGACATACCACCCTGGCCGACTTTTTTAAGTATTTCGTATTTTCCGTCTAATACCGTTCCTAACTCTGTCATATATCGATCCCCATTACTCCGATTTAATAAGCACTACTGTTACATTATCCGTTTCTTTTCTGTACTTCACAAGCTCTGTGAGGAACTCACAGCCCTCCTTCATCTTCGCCTCGTCGACGCATGTTCCCGGGCCAAGTCTCTCTATCATCTCCTGAGGCGTTATCTTATGTCTGAATCCATCAGAACACAGCATGTAATGCGCTCCGGGAGCTGCCTGCCCAACTACGAAATCCGGTTCCACCACAGGTGAAGCTCCGATACACTGGAGAAGCACGCTTCGTCTGCTGTCCGTCTCCGCCTGCTCCGGTGTAAGTCTTCCCGCTGCGATCTCCCTTGCAACAAGCGTCTGATCTGCGGTGAGCTGTCTTATCCCTGAAGTGATCTCATACACTCGGCTGTCTCCAACATGGAGAATGTAGTACATTTCTCTGTATATGAGGATCGCAGAAATGGTCGTACCAAGCATAAATCCATTCTGCTCGCCATACGCCTTGATCTTCTCATTCTGCTCCACGGCAAGTCTTATCCACTGGTATCTCAGCAGCTCTTCACTAAAGCTGTTGTTGTCAACCATCTCAACAAACTGTGTGTCAAACCAGTTGCAGAAAGCTGTTATGACTTCCTTGCTGGCAACCTCTCCCTTTTCCAGACCTCCCATGCCATCACATACGAGGGAGAACACGACCTGTCCATTTGGAGTATCCGCTATCTTGATCGCCAGCGAATCCTGATTTGTCTTTTTCTTTATTCCTACGTCTGTATTGTATACTGCGCTAAACCCCATATACATTCCTCCCAATATTTATGTCTCAACTCTCGTTGCGGATATTCTATCTAATGTGATAGACAAGCTCCTCGTCCCCGAGTATAACGATCGCATTGTTCGTCAGGAACTTTTCTTCGCCCGCCTTCAATTCCTCTCCGTTCACAAATGTACCATTTGTAGACTTGTTATCGCTGATGAAGCACACGCCATTTCTCTTGGTGATAACACAATGAACTCTGCTTATAGCTGAATTGTCAGTAATCGCATAGTCCACAAGTCTTGCCTTATGTCCGATCTTGAACTCTGCCTTGTCCAAGCTTATTCTCTCGCCCGTCTTCACCCTAAGGAAATATGGTGCCGGTGCTCCATCAAATGGATTGCCCTGCACTGGCTGTGCCTGTGGCATCGGCGGTGTCTGTGGCATTGGTGGTACCGGCTGCATCTGTGGCATTGGTGGTACCGGCTGCATCTGCGGCATTGGTGGCACCGGCTGCATCTGTGGCATTGGTGGCACCGGCTGCATCTGCTGTCTCTTATACACATCTCCGAGCCCACGAGACACTGAGCGATCTCGT
>ENA-UADV01000395-UADV01000395.1-human-gut-metagenome-genome-assembly--contig:-NODE-395-length-12270-cov-6.362341_pt1 | contig 12270 bp, 19 predicted proteins | sample MGYA00244268_ERZ654264 | MGnify/ENA primary metagenome ERZ654264 (study PRJEB26926, sample SAMN06164955) | human gut metagenome | biome: ENVO:00009003; feature: ENVO:2100002; material: ENVO:00002003...
CGGGGGCTCGGAGATGTGTATAAGAGACAGGTTAATATAAGATACAAGATCTGAACCCTTACGGCATCCGACACCGTATTCCTCTGTTGTAAGCTTGTCTGTGTATTTAAGATCCGGATAACTTGTTCCCTCGCCAATCATCGCTCCGGCCATAAGAAGGTCTATAATAGCGGCATCCGATGTACCTGACGCAACTTCCATAAGAGCATCAGACTGTGCAGCTACCACATTGGTCTTCCAGCCGTTATCCTTAGCTGCTGCCTGTCCAGCTGAACCTGCCTCAACAGCATATACTTTATTATCTGCCGAGCCTGCACCTGCTGTCCCACTTGACTTCTTGCCGCACGCTGTTGCCGCAATACCCATAGTAAGGGCAAGTGCCATAACTAATGCTAATTTCTTTTTCATAAAATTAATCCTCCATTCCAATTGCGCGCAAAAAATCCTCCGCGCATTTATTTAGTATTCTACCATAGTAGTACACTAAAGTAAAGCCGGAGAATTCGCGATTTTACTTCTTCTCCTATCCGAACTGCAATTTTTTCACTTGATATAACTTAATATTCTGTTGGCCATGACATTTCGCGTGCCATTCTTGAAATCATAATGCTTCTATATGTGAGTTCATACACAAACGGCACATACTGCTCACCCGGCAGATTCAGGCTTATTGGCATCAATAGTGTTATGCGCGGTGGCCGCTTATTCACACGCCCATTTGGAAGGAATAGCAGCATGGCGTTATACGCCGCTGAAAGAACGGCATCGCGATATATAATACGATATTTTCACCCTTTTACGGTCAAAATCAGCAATTTGGCGTTACTAATTTGCTATATGTGATAACATAGCCTGATAATATATAGCAATATGTATATTAGAGGATATAGATAATTTAAAATATTATATCAAGAATCTTGCAAAATTATCACCGATTGCATCGAAATCTGTAAAAAAGTGTGAATTGGTAAATACAAACCTCTCACGACATTTCATCTATCTTTTCAAATTGATACCCATTATCGCCATCTATATGCTCACCATGATATTTTTTATTCCAAAATATATCGTCAGGTACACCTTCCGGAAATGCCTTGCAACAGAATGCATCCCTCTTTTTGCCTATATAATTTTTACAATCCATACATTGAGAAAAAACAACCATTATTATTCCTTCTTTTGAACATAGAAAAGTCCCTGCTACTGCGGAGTGCTTGATTCTTCCACTACCTCGAAGTTACTTGAGTAAAACAGATAATCATCATCTGTATCATCAACTATTCTATACATTCCACTTTCAATAGCCTGTACTTCATATATCTTATTATTGGTTAAAGAAACATTCGTCTTGCCTATATATTTAACTTTCATCTAAAATCACTACTTCCAAGAAATTTCCCTACCATCAGGATGTAACCATCTTTGCACCGGGAACAATCAATATCATCATCAGAAATATTACTAAAGTTGATTGATATTCCAATCTCCTTCATAAATTCTATTTGGTTTTCAGCAAAAACCGTGTATCATATTTTATTATACTACTTTTCCAATTTTTATCAAGTGGTTCTTTCCTCTTATCCATCAGATTATTCTCCGTTTCCGTTGACATAATTCCTATATGTACTGCACATATTCATAGCAACCGCGTTATTCGGTACCGTTGTTGCCATGCTTATTCACCTTCTTTCGGGCATTAAAAGCACCCTGCTACTGCAAGATGCTTCTCAAACTACATTTTCAATTATTTTTATATCCTCTTCATAGAACTCAACAGGAGCACCACTCGAAGAATCAATTACTATACTTTCCTTTCCCGATTCGTTTTCTTCGGGATAAAAATATTCAGTAACAACACCACTAAATGCAATTCCCTCTTTAGAAACAATATTCACTTTTTTGTTATAGAATTGTCTTAGTTTCATTATTATTCATCCTTTCTTGGTATTATATGACTTCCTGTCTTGGAATACACAATGGTTGCTTTTTTTGTTTCTGTTTCTTTATTATTTTTAGGACTTATATGAACACCCAATATTTCAGAAGCTTCTACCATTTCTTTATGAGTCCAATTTCCTTTAGAATCAAGATCGGTATTCCTGTTCCACCTAATTCATCAACAAGTTTTGTGAATATTCAATGTTCCCTGTTATATAGTTTCTGCCTTATATAACCATTACTATCCTTTATGTGTCTATTTTGCTTGTTTATATTGATTTTCTTTGAAACTTCGCCTGAATCAATAGCTTTTTTCACCATCTTTGATTCTATCGTACTACTTCTTGAAGCATTTTCAATATCTTTTTCAGATATATTCAGGTATTTCGACTTGAATTTCTCAAAATTCTCTGTCTTATACAGTCCGTGATATCCAACAAGTGGTTTTTCTGTCTTATACATCGGATTACCATCCGGTGTTTCATATTCCCGGCATAGAAAGCAAGAGCTTAAAGCCCCGCTTTGGGTTTACAAGCAGATATACGGTACCGACTGGGTGCGGTTTGATAATTACGCAATCCGGTTCTGTCCGGAGTTTGCGATTATGGTGATATTTTGAGTTTCCAAATCAAATTTAATAATGTATAATAGAGTTACCAAACACATAGACTGTATTAAATGAAACTGAGGACAGAAAAGGCAGCCGTCGCCCATTGTTAGGAGATGTGGGAAATGTCACCCCACCTTTTCATTCGGTTTGGAAGCAGGTAACTTCGGTTACCTGATTTTTTTACATAGAAAGAGGTGTATGTTATGAAATTAATTTATCCGGCAATTTTTACTCCATTCGAGGAGGCAGAAGGTTATACCGTAGTCATACCTGATCTGCCCGGTTGTGTGACAGAAGGACACGACTTAACTAATGCCACCGAGATGGCGATTGATGCCGCCGGCGGATGGGTTCTTGATGAACTCGAAAACGGCCATGCTGTTCCGGATTCAAGCTCGCCAGCTTCAATTACTGTTCCGGAAGGCTCATTTATGAATATGATTACTCTAAATATACCAGAGTAGTTTTCTTTTATACGTATTATTACGTATTCATGTATTGACATACGTATTCGCACGTATTATAATATAATCACGATAAGGAGGAGATAAAGTTAATGCCAATGACACCCCGAGAAATGATTAAACTTCTCAAGCAGAACGGTTTTAAAGAAGTTAGTCAGAATGGTTCACATATTAAAATGATCAATGAAAATACTAATAAACAAACCATTGTTCCTTATCACGGAAAAGCTCTTAAAAAAGGGCTGGAACAAGCGATTCTTAAACAAGCGGGGATTAAATAATCCCTGCCGTATATGGAGGTATGTATATGAACAAATTATTTTACCCGGCATTATTTCATAAAGCCGAAGAAGGCGGTTTTTGGATTTCATTTCCCGATATTCCGGAATGCTTAACTGAGGGAGATAATATGGAAGAAGCCTATAACATGGCTGTTGATGCACTTGGGCTGTGCCTTGAAGATATGGAGAAGAATAATATTCCGTTTCCTGTTCCTTCATCTATTGACAAAATCACAGTTGATGATGATGCATTTCTTGTTGTTATTGAATTTGATATGCTTGCCTATAAGAAACGCACCAACTCCAAAGCCGTAAAGAAAACCCTGACCATTCCTGCGTGGCTTAATGAGAAAGCTATCCAGCTCAACATTAATTTTTCCCAGGTCCTTCAGGATGCATTATTAGAAAAAGTAGGAAGATAGTTTTTTTAAAAAAACGGCCCCCGGCACAGCCGGGAGCCTGCGCCAATACCATAAGAGGTTCTGACGGACGTTTCACGGCGCAAGTCTGCGACGGCGCATATCGTAACGGCAAAAAACACTATATCAAGATACGAAGTGACAAATTCAGCCGTGACCCGGAACTTAAAGTTGAGAATTTCAAAATCAAAAAAGCACCCTGCATTCCTGCAAAGCGCTTTCTAGTTCTTCTTTTCTTTTAAAACTTCCTTTTCTTTTTCTGCAAGAAGTTTATCACGTTCTGTTTGAGACATTGATCTGAATTTATCAATCTCTTCCTTGTTCAGATTATCATTCTCCTTATACATTTTCCTTTACCTCTTTGAATGTGAAGTTATATAAATAAAATAAATATTTCAGTGAGCCATCAGGGTTCGAGTCCCCGATTTACAAAAAAAGAATCACATTCGTGATTCTTCATTTCAGTGAGCCATCGGGGACTCGAACCCCGGACAACTTGATTAAAAGTCACGTTTCCCAAATAGTCAAATGTCCTTATTTTAAGGCTTCTCTTTTATCATTTTATATTGCTTGGGTACGAAATGGGTACGAACTTTATACCAATTTCTTGAAAGAAAGATTACCGTTATCTCTTGGAAGGAAGGCGAACTGTCCAAGCCTTAGAGAGTTAGTGTATTCACCATCTGTGACATACAGCTTGTTATTGCTGAAATATGCCACTTCTGCATTACTCTGAAGAAATGATATTCTATTATTTGCAATCTGTAATTCAAGTTCATTACCAACTTCGCCTAGAAGAATTTTGCCTTCGACAAATCGAATATATTTTCTGATCTCTTCAAAATTTGCATCTGTCCCATTTGCTAAGGCTTCAAGATCTGCTGCATATTGATTGAAAAGAATTTCGACTGAATTTTTATTTTGTTCAACAGTAGTGCTGACAGATGAAATCAAAGAATCTGTCTCATCTTTTAAATAGTATTCTTCGGACACTTTAGACATTATGTTCGTTTCCGACTTTGATATCTTGGATGAAACATTCTTTTCCATTAAATAAAATGCCTGTGTGGTGTCATTTACTGTCGCCCATTCGATATGCTGATAGTAGGTATCTTCTTCCCATTCCGGAGCTGTACTTCCTGTCACTGCGGAATAGGTGCCGGCTTCAGAATCGAATGTGTAATACGAGGTATAATTTGACGCCCAATCGGACGGTTCTGCGACCAGTAGCAGATATTCAGGTGCATACCGTTTCAACAATGGCGGATTTAAAGATGTATCAAGCCACAATGTTTCATGTGACTCCGGTTCTGTGTCTGATACGGTGATGGACCCGTTTTCAAGCTGAATGACCTTCTGCTCGGTTGAATCAATTCTCAGTCCAATATCGCTTATTGTCAAATTTGTATTATGCTGTTTTTCCGTCAAAGTCTTGAAGGATGCCCCCAGCGTCAGGCGTGTTGCTTCAGGCTTGTCAAGCTGCCTTGACAGCTTCGATACAACGAAGTTCTGTGAAATGCCATGCGGACTGCTTTCAACTGTCACATACCGCCCGATTCGGAATGAATTGACATTCACGCCTGTACCATTCAGATCGGCGGCAGATACGTTTACTGATGCCGTAAACTGTGCTATGCCGTCAATATATGCCTGCCCCTTCGCTTTCAGATTACTTGCAACTGTTACATCATCCCACGTCTGTGTAGTGAATATATAACCATATTTTTTCACAGCTTCGGCATTGTACACATAATCAACATTGTTGTTGACCGATTCTATCGTCAATCGCTTTCCTGATGTCTTATCTTTGGCTCCCAGCGGAATGACCGCTGTCGCAAAGCTATCAGCAGATATGGTCTGCGTCAATTCAAGAAGGTTTGAACCAAATTCAATTTTTTGATTCGATATAGTCGTGAAATCAGACAAATAATCAATATAATTCACGCCGTTCACATGACGAGTCCACAGATAGCCGCCAAGGCTATTGACAAGCTTTGCTGTCAATTCATTCCATGTCGTGGCATAGTCCGAATTGCTTCGGGTAATATACCCGTTCGGATCAGTCACGGTGACCGTTCCGACTGTAAACTTTTTATCATCACTGACTTGCGCATTGTGGCGGTCAATGTAGTATTTCAGAAGTCCTTCGGGTGTCGTTGCGTATCCGGCTGCAGGGAAGGAATACGGTCGCTGAACCGAATCAAGCAGGAAGGCAAGATCCCCTTCGCAGGTGACTTTCTTTTCGTTATAAAATCCTTTTTCGTCCTTGACGATGCGTCCACGGAATAACGGTTCTGAAATACCATCGTCATACACGGTGATTATATCCGTGAATCTGTGAATCAGGTCATAGTACGGATGGTCAGGATAAATGCTAAATTCAAAAGAACCGGTCTTGTTGACTTCCTGTGTTACCTTGGGAGCGATAAGCTTCAGGCTGTCAATGGTCGTACTATATATCAAAAGTTGTCCACAATATACACTTACGCCCATTTACAAGCCCCCTTCCTGATACTTGAATGTGATGTTGCCTGTTCCGGTAACAGTAACAACATTATCACCTTCTGTCAACTCAAGCGTTGGAATTACAAATGTGCCTGCTGCCATTGTTGATGTTCTTCCGCCGAATACTATAGTCATTTCGGCGGTTGTCGTGATTGTAGGGACAACCTTCTTGCGCATATTAGGCAGTGTGATTGACGCTGACCCACTGACCGCCCTTGACACAGTTGTCATTGTATTTTTATACTTAAATGGCTCACAGTTCGCTGTCACCGTGACAGTCGGTATCTTTCCTGATGTGGAATAATCCCCGACAGACAGTCTTCCGACATAATGGTAGTTCGGATCTTCATCAAGTATAATCTTCATCTTCTGACCATGCAGGCTATTCATCAGATCTGAATAACTTTGTATAAACGACAGTGGATGCTTCGTTGATGCGAATGTGAAGGTCAATGTCCTGTTATTATACTTCGGTTCGCCAAAAAAGGCAGTATAGTCCAAAGAACCATGGCCGCCTTCAATGTCTACTGTTTTGATTTTAACTGACGCCGCACCGATTGTCTTTGATTTCAGAATCAAGCCATAATCAGTGTAGGAATGTTTGCTCCCAAAGGTTACGCCGTTCATTATCTGCCCCTTTCTGCCGCAAATGCTATGTTACCAAGCGCTTCATTCATCTCGTCTGATATTCCGCCGACCAGCGCACCGGTATTCAGATATATCTTCAGTGACTTAACGAAACTGATTAATTCGTCAATTTTTGCAGCCAATACCGAATCACTTCTTGTTGCGCCCATCTTAGACACAACTTTGTCCGCTACTCTGTCAATCCATTCAGTGTGCTTTTCAAGCGGAACAACTGCCTCTGCACCGTCCTCACCGATTAATGCCGGTGTCGCTTTATCGACTATGGTTCCTGTTGCAAGTTCAAGTTCAGGAATCTTCGGCACTCCAAATTCCTTCAGCCATGAAAACGGATGCCATCCGGCTATTTTGATGTCTTTCAAACGGCTGAATACGTTATTTATCGTTTCAAATGGCTTTGAAATGATAGTATTAATGCCCTTGATTATTGCATTAACAACTTTCTTGAATGTTTTATCAATGCCTTCCTTGATGCCACTAAATACCTCTCCACCTTTGCTGAATACATCTTTTACTTTCTGCCATGCCTTTGAGAAAGTGTCATGGAACCATGTGCCCACGGATCCGAAGGCGTCTTTGATACCTGACCATATTCCTTTGAAGAAATCTCCAACTACAGAAAATACCTTTTTGATTCGCTCTACAGCTCCATGGAATTTATTGCCAAACCACTCGGCAACATCCGGAAACGCTTTTTTGAATGAATCAACAAGCTGTTTGACAATAGTTGGAATGGATTTGAACATTACAATGAATATTTGTGGAAATGCCTTAACAAGTCCAATTATCAACTGTACCGCACCTTGAATGAGTAGCGGCAGATTTTCAATCAGTGAACTCACAATACTTGTCAATACCGACGGCAATGCATCTATTATTGCCTGAATAATCTCAGGAAGCGCTTGGCATAACCCAAGAATCATCTGCGCCGCTGCTGATATCAACAGTGGTATCAGTTCCGGCAGAGCGTCACATAACATCTGCACAACCTGTGGTAATGCCTCTATTATGCCGTTAAATATCTGGACAACACCATCAATTAAAGCCGGCAATGATTGCAACAATATGCTTATCAGCTGTGGGAGCACCGCAACAATTCCATTTATCAAATCTGTAGCTCCTGTTATGATAGCTGGCAATAATTGTGACAATATCCCCGGTATCTGCGGAACAAGCGCCTGTATCAGGCTTATAAGTCCATTTACCAGTCTTGGAAGGGTTGCGGCAATCCGAGGGATAAGGTTGTCCGCAACCGTCACAACAGAATCAACAAGATTATCTAAAAGTGCATCAAAATCCTGATCTGGGTCCGACATTCCAGTCATGAAGTTTGTCCATGCAGACTTCATTGAACTGATAGAACCCTGGATTGTAGTTGCCGCTTCCTTGGCGGTAGTCCCTGTGATTCCCATTTCGTTCTGTACGACATGTATTGCATCAACTATATCCGCATAAGAATTTATATCAAATTCAACGCCAGAAAGCTGTGTAGCATCTTCAAGCAGTCGTTCCATTTCGCTCCGGGTACCACCATAACCGAGCTTTAAATTATCTAACATCGTGTAGTTTTGTTTTGCAAAACCCTGATAGGCATTCTGAATAGCTTCCATGTCAGTACCCATTTTGTTGGCGTTATCCGACATGTCGGTGATTGCCATGTCAGCCTTAGATGCCGCTGCCACGGTGTCATTGCCGAGTGATTGAAGCAATGATGCAGAGAAACTTGTAACAGTTTCCATATATTCATTTGCGGACATTCCGGCGGTCTTATATGCGTTTGCCGCATTAGTTATGACTGTGTCTGCGCTTTCTTTAAAAAGCGTTTCAACACCACCAACGAGCTGTTCATAATCGGCATAATCACTGACAGCCGACTTGACCATAGCACTCAGGCCTGTGGCTACTGCTCCAATTGCTACCGCTGCCACCTTGCCGAACCTAACAGCTGCCTTCCCAATCTTGCCAAAAGCACTTGACATCTTCCCTTCTGACTTTTCGGCTTTATCCGATGTTTCATCAATCGCATTGTTCGCATCACTATTATTTACCGCAATAGTCCCCAAAAGTTTAAAAACTTCCAATAAAATCACCTCATTTCTTTTGCCTTCTATACATGAATGATTCCCGCTAACATCCTTTTTGACGATTCAATAACATTTCCGATTTGCTTGTGGGTCATCTTGTCGGCATTCCTGCGCCGCTGTTCTTCTTCACACATTTCAATGTATTTCTCAAATGTGATGTTACGGTACACTTTGTGAAGATAGAATTCCCACCGATTTTCTTCGATTTTTTCTTTTGAAATTTTATTGAATATTTCCACTACGAAGTCATGAAGCTGATGAAGTCTGATAAAATCATCTAATACCAAAAATGGACTTGCATATCGTTGTGATAGCAAGTCCATAAATAATATATATCCTATAGATTCAACAACTTCATAACACGTCCGAAAAAATCCTTGAATTCTTCCTTTGTTACAACTTCGATAATCATTTCACCATAATCTGCAAGAGAAAGATTCCTAATTTCATCAACAGTAGCTCCAGTCAGACTTGCAAGGAATGCCTGGATATCAACTTCTGCCTTTTCAAAATTAGCAATGACGATTCCTGCAAGGTCAATCACCACACCCAATCCAACCTGTTCAATATTGTCTGGATTTTTCAAGTCCTCGACTTTAAAGCAGCCTTTGAACTGCCTGATTCCAATAGCTGTAATAATCTTGCATACTGTTCCAAGATCTGAAGCAACAAGTCCTCTTAATTCATATTTTTCCATTGTAAAATCTCCTTTTATTCAGCAATTGTTGGGTACAGGATGCGCCAAGGCAGTGTATCAGCTTCAGGGCTGATATCAGCCACACATTCAAATGTGCCTGTGAATACGCCTGCTTCCTTATTCTTACCTTCCACTTCAAGACCTGATGTGCAGATAGCCTGATCAAAAATGATGATGACAGGCGTTCCGTCAGTCTTATGTCCGACATATGCAAGATTTTCAACATAATCATTTTCTGTAATTCTTGCCCTTGAAGTGATTTCTGTGTAACCTGCGAAATCCGTTGATGCCGCACTGTCACCGATAACGCACATCTTCAGAAGTTCCGGTGTCATTTCAATGAAATTCACTTCCATTGTTGCTACTTCACCCGTTTTTACGGTTAAGCCTTTAACCTTAACAAGGGCACCGTCCACTTCAATGTCTGTGAATTCAGGGACGATTGAAAACTTGCTGCCACCTGACGTAGCACCGATAAGGGATTCCTCAAAATTCCACTTTGCTTCATAATATGTTGAAATAGATGACAAACTCGGCTCTTCCACAGCCGTGTAGGTATAAGGTGCTGAACCACTACTTCTCGTGTAATATGTCTTGCCCTTAACAATGGCAGTATCTGTTGTGAGTGAATATGTGAGCGCAAATCCCTTGTGGATAGTACCTGCGCCAAGCATAATGTTCTTCGGTGTGTCAGTGGTGATACCACTTGACTTTAATTCTTCATATGACATTTAATTCACCTTCCATTCCTTAATTTGTAAATTGATTTGTATACGCTTCAATTCAGCATCCCCGGTCGGAACAGGAAATGCCTGCGTATAAAAAACAGCAACCGCTGAATCATCTTCAGTTATTGCCGTTTTGGGTAATGCTTTTTCAATTTTGTTCTTGGCTTCTTCAAGCAACAGCCACGCCCCACGTGTGAACCCTGTCAGGATGAATGATGTTCCTTGATAGCCATCTTCTTCTTTTGTGAGTGATTCAATCTCCTGATATTCCCCAACGAAGTAACATTCAGGGACAGTACCTTTCCATTCCATAAGCTGATATGGAATGGATAGACCTGTCAGAAATGAATCAATATACTTCAATGCTGCAATGCTCATTAACTCATTCCTTTCAACCTGCTTTCAAACATTTTTTCAATTGCCACTTTTTTTGAATTGAAGGCAAGTCCTAGCGCCCGGTTCGGTGTCTTGCCATACGTGAAGTGTCCGTGCCCTTTAGCGTCTACGTAAAACCAACCGCCCTTTCTGCCGTCACCATTCACAGCATATTCACCTGTACCGAATTCTTCCCAGATTGCATTTTCAAGCGGACTTCCGATTGTGGCTTCTCCTGCGGATTCATCCACAGTATAAGACCATGAACCTCTTAATTGACTGGTATCCACTCTTGAATTACGCTGTGCAGCTCCTTGAATTGCACCTGCTGCTTCATACAGAGCAGCAATAATGGCATCATTGAGTGCCGCCTTGACCTTGATTGAATTGTTTTCAAGCTTAACTGCCATATCACCGGCCTCCTGTGTATTTCAGATATATTTCAGTCTGCATATGCAGTTCCATAGGATCATCAATCAACAGAATGTCATATACCTTCCCATTCACAAGAAGCCGACTGTTTTCAGCCGTCATGTGTTGCACCGGTGCAACATAATCTGCAATAAATACATGTGTGGATTCCTGAATCTTGGAATTGTAAGTTGTGTACTTACTGTCGCCGCCTGACAGGTCAAGCCACCCTTTGATGTCCTGAACCGTGTGCCAACATGCAATTGATTCACCTATTGTGTTCTTGCTTGCGGTGTATACCTGAATAGATGCTGTTACATTACCGCCTATCATATCAGCACCCCCTTAGAACCTTGCCTTCATATACGGCTTCAAAAAGCCCACAAGTGACTTCGGATATCCAATCGTGGAATTATCACCGTCCATGTTAAAGTAGGTCACAGAATGTCTGCTGATCGTTTCTGACTGGATTCCGACCTTATCCCTGTTGCTCAGGTCCCATGAGAGCATGTTCACAACACCCATCTGCACATCCATAGGATATTCGACCTTTGTGACAAGCACATCTGATTCAGCTGTTAAGCTCTCATTCAGCCCCATACAGCCATTATCAAAGTCTATACTGTCAATTATATACAGACCGCTATTATAAGCCGATTCTGACAACTGAATAGTGTCACCGACCTTGAATAATGATGATGCACACATCAATCCGACTTCGGATGATACATCACACCTGATTCTTCTGCTCCTATTCTGAAAGTTATTGTTGGTATATTTCCTTATCAGGATTTCCAGTGATTGAAGCTTAGCTTCAATCACCTTATCCTTCTCTGAACCGGTATCAATCAACTCTTTCAGTCGATTCACAGTCATAATCATAATAAGATCACCGCCTTACTACACTACTGTTCAATGACATTATATCCTTCATGTTCCTTGAACCAGTCAGCCATACGCTTAGATGTGATTTCAGCTCTGCCATTTGCGAACTGTACACCACCGGCGCCTATTCCGCAATATGTAGAACCATTAATAACTGATACAATCCAGCCTGTAGGCTCACTCTCTGTCTTTGACTCTGCCACTACAGGCTCAATAACTTCACTTGTC
>ENA-UADV01000415-UADV01000415.1-human-gut-metagenome-genome-assembly--contig:-NODE-415-length-11798-cov-9.794431_pt1 | contig 11798 bp, 10 predicted proteins | sample MGYA00244268_ERZ654264 | MGnify/ENA primary metagenome ERZ654264 (study PRJEB26926, sample SAMN06164955) | human gut metagenome | biome: ENVO:00009003; feature: ENVO:2100002; material: ENVO:00002003...
TCGAGGTGTAGTCAGATTACGGGAATGCGTAGCATGTAGTAATCTGATTAATCATAAATGAGGGGCAAAATACCTTTTGACCCTCATATCATAATATGATATAAAATGCAGTTCAGTTAAGCGGATGACAGGGGCGCTTTTAACAGCCTCAGGAAAAGGAAGCGGAAATGAAGATTAATAAAAAAGCATTATTACTGGGTACAATGGCATTTGTGCTTGTGGCAGCATCAGGCATGGTAAGTGCATATGCAAGCGGTTCGTCAGGCACAAAGAAGGCAAAGGTACAGACAATTACAGAGGGTGTGTGCATTGGCAGTGTGGATGTAGGCGGTATGACAAAGGAAGAAGCAAAAAAAGCAGTTGATGCCTATGTTGACAGCATAAAGGGTACATCCTTTTCATTAAAGGGCGCCAATGGTTCATTTGATGCAACCGCACAGGAAATGTCTGTTTCGGCGGACTCTGATGCAGCGACGGACGAGGCTCTTTCAGTGTGCCATGAGGGCAGCCTGATTGACAGATTTGTGGAGTCAGAGGAGCTCAAAAAGGGCAATGTTGCCGTCAATATGTATCTGTCGGTTGATAAACAAAAGACCGCAAATATGATTTATGACAAGAGCGACGAGCTCAATATAAAGGCAGTTAACAATTCGCTGCAGAGAAACGGTGACAGCTTCGATTTTGTCCCGGGACAGGAAGGCAAAGAGGTTGATGTGGTAAAATCTGTCTATGCCATAAATGATTTTTTGCAGAATAGCTGGGATGGTTCGGCGAATGAGATAGAGCTGGTCACAAATACGGTCCAGCCGAGGGGCTCAAAGGAGGAGCTCTCAAAGATTAAGGATAATCTGGGAGGCTTTTCTACAGATTTCAGCAGCTCGGCAGCAGGGCGTGCAGCCAATGTAAAGAACGCGTGCAGCCTGATAAACGGCAGTGTCATATATCCGGGTGAGCAGTTCTCGGTTTACGAGGCTATCAGCCCTATCACAACTGACAACGGCTATCAGATAGCAGGCGCATACGAGAACGGTCAGGTAGTGGACTCGGTAGGCGGAGGCGTGTGCCAGGTTGCTACCACACTCTACAATGCGGTTATAAGGGCTGAGCTTGAGATAGTGCAGCGCTACAACCATTCCATGATAGTAAACTATGTAAAGCCATCTGACGATGCGGCAATCGCAGGTACCTACAAGGATCTTAAGTTTAAAAATAATCTGGACAGTCCGGTGTATATAGAGGGCTATTGCAGTGGTGGAGTCATCACCTTCAATGTGTACGGAGTGGAGACGAGACCGGCAAACAGGGAAATTTCATTCAGGAGTGAGACGATTTCCGAGGAGGATCCGGTTACGCAGTTTAAGTTTGATGCAGGTCAGCCGGTTGGCTATTTCCACACTGAGCAGTCTGCGCACAAGGGACTTACAGCAAGGCTCTGGAAGACGGTCACAGTCGATGGTACAGTGCAGAGTGATGAGGTATTCAACAACAGCAAGTACAAGTCATCACCAAAAATCGTGACGGTTGGTACAGCAGGAGCATCAGCGGAGGTTGTTGCGCAGCTTCAGGCGGCGGCAGCGGCTAATGATGAGGGCTCGGTTAAATCTATTGCTGCGTCTGCGGCAGCAGCGGTTCAGGCACAGGCAGCACAGACTCAGACACAGGATCCGAATGCGGCAGGGCAGACACAGCCGACAGACCCGAATGCGGCAGGGCAGACACAGGGCACGCAGACGCAGCCGACAGACTCGAATGCAGCAGGGCAGGCACAGGGCACCCAGACACAGCAGCCGGCAGGACAGACGCAGTAAATGCCCGCAGGTAGTTGTTTCTGATGTAGTTATTTGCAATCAATGCACCGGGCTGCAACAGTATACACAGCATATTATTAGGAACAGGAAAACACATGAAAAACGGTAAAATATCAGAGTCGGTTTTAAAGCGCTCTGTCTTAAAACAACTTCATACCAAAAGCGACAGAATACTTTTTAAACCGGCAGTAGGTGAGGACTGTGCGGTGATTTCCATGCAGGCAGGTGACCAAACCAAGTTAGTTACTGCTACTCAGACGTTCACACTTGATGTATCGGATAAGCATGTGCGTGCTAACTGCGCAGTTTATGATGCATTGAACAATATTTATGCCATGGGGGCAGGTCCTATTGGGATAGAGCTGGCACTGCTTGTACCTACCACAGAAAACGAAGCCGTGCTTCGCGAGACGGTGAGAGCGATTGATGCTGTATGTGAGGAAGCAGGAATTGTGGTTCTTGGCGGGCATACACAGGTGAGCCGTGCGGTGAAGAATATCGTGGTGACAGTTACAGCAATAGGTGAGGCCTGTGAGCAGGCGCTTACACCATCATCGGCAGCAGCACCCGGCATGGACATAATAGTGACAGGCTATGTGGGGCTTGAGGGCACCGCAATTCTTGCAAATGAGAAAAGAGCCGAGCTTGAAACGAGATTTTCCAAGGCATTTATAGATAAATCAGCAGCATATATAGACCATATTTCCACCGCAATGGAGGCCGCATCCGCGATTGGCGCCGGTGTGGCGGCAATCCATGACGCTTCGCAGGGAGGCATCTTTGGAGCATTCTGGGATATGGCAGAGGCTTCGGGAATTGGTCTTGACATCGATTTAAAGAAGCTCCCTATCAGGCAGGATACGATTGAAATAAGTGAATTTTTTGACATAAACCCGTATAAGCTTTTGTCAGGAGGAAGTCTGATAATCATAGCTGCAGATGGTACCCGCGTGGTCAGAGAGCTTGAGAAAACAGGACAAAATGCTGTTATAGTCGGTGCCACAACCGATTCAAACGACAGAGTGCTGATTTCCGGCGAGGAGAGACGATTTTTGGAGACTGCCCAGACTGACGAGATATACAAGGTTTTCAACTAATATATTTGAATCAGGAGTTACTGTTCACACCTAACAGTGTGACCAGCAACGATTACAGCCCATTTAAAATGCCTCTACGAGGCAGGGGCTGTAATCACTCAATAATTAACACTATGGCGCATAGCTTGACAGCGTGGTGTCAAGCTTGCGTCTGAACAGTAACAATCAGGAGACTATATATCATGAGAGAAAAGATATTAACATTTATAGAGAAAAACAGCAGGATAAACCTGAAGGAGCTTGCAATCATGCTTGGTGTGGATGAGGCAAGTGTGGCAAACGAGATTGCTGCTATGGAGCAGGAGAATGTCATCTGCGGATATCACACACTGATTGACTGGGACAAGGCAGGTCTTGAGAAGGTCACAGCCATGATAGAGGTCAGAGTGACACCACAGCGCGGCATGGGCTTCGACAAGATTGCCGAGCGTATATACAACTATCCTGAGGTGAAGTCTGTATACCTTATCTCAGGCGGCTTCGACCTCATGGTCACACTCGAAGGTAAGACTCTGCGTGAGGTATCACAGTTTGTGACAGATAAGCTTTCTACACTGGATCAGGTGCTTTCGACAAAGACAAACTTTATTCTGAAGAAATACAAGGACCATGGAACTATCATGGCGGCACCTGTCAAATCCGATGAAAGGGGAATTATGTCATAATGAGAGACCCTTTATCCAGTACCATAAAGACTATCCAGCCATCGGGCATCCGTAAGTTTTTTGATATAGTGAGCGAGATGAAGGATGCGATTTCGCTCGGAGTAGGTGAGCCTGATTTTGACACACCGTGGCATATCAGGGATGAGGGCATATATTCCCTTGAAAAGGGACGCACCTTCTACACCTCAAATGCCGGACTCAAGGAGTTAAAGATTGAGATTGCAAAATATCTCGACAGAAGATACGGCATGACATATGATTACAACAAAGAGATCATGGTAACTGTCGGCGGCAGCGAGGCTATAGATATCGCACTGCGCGCCATGCTCGATGTGGGAGATGAGGTGATTATCCCACAGCCAAGCTATGTTTCATATGTGCCATGTACTGTGCTGGCAGGTGGCACACCTGTGATTGTGGAGCTAAAGGAGGAAAATGATTTCAGACTGACAGCCGAGGAGCTTGAGGCTGTTATCACTCCAAAGACAAAGATACTTATCATGCCTTTCCCTAATAATCCTACAGGCGCTATTATGGAAAAAGCAGACCTTGAAGCAATTGTTCAGGTGGTTAAGGAGCATGATCTGTTTGTGATAAGTGACGAGATTTATTCGGAGCTTACATATGTGGATAAGCATGTGTCTATAGCATCGTTTCCGGGAATGAAGGAGCGCACAGTGTTTATAAACGGTTTTTCCAAGGCATATGCCATGACAGGCTGGAGGCTTGGATATGCATGTGCACCTGAGACCATTTTAAAGCAGATGCTAAAGATTCATCAGTTTGCAATCATGTGTGCGCCGACCACGAGCCAGTATGCGGCTGTCGAGGCTATGAAAAACGGCGATGAGGATGTTGCACAGATGAGGGAGGAATACAACGGCCGCAGACGATATGTGCTTCACCGCTTTAAGGAGATGGGGCTTAAGTGCTTTGAGCCTTTCGGGGCCTTTTATGCGTTCCCAAGCATCAAGGAGTTTGGCATGACATCCGATGAGTTTGCCACAAAGCTTCTAAACAGCAAGAAGATTGCCGTGGTTCCGGGAACTGCATTCGGAGAGTGCGGCGAGGGATTTTTACGTATATCATATGCATATTCGCTTGATGATTTAAAGGAGGCGCTCGGCCGCATTGAGGAGTTTGTCACAGAGCTTCGCGCCGGGATGGATAATAAATAGTTTAAATTGACAGGAGACAAAATGGCAAAGCTGAACATAGTGTTACATGAGCCGGAAATTCCGGCAAATACAGGAAATATCGGAAGAACCTGCGTCGCGACAGGTACGAGGCTTCATCTTATAGAGCCGCTTGGATTCTCACTTTCAGAGAAGGCACTAAAGAGAGCCGGAATGGATTACTGGAAGGACCTTGACGTTACCACATATGTGGACTGGGAGGATTTCATTGAGAAAAATCCGGGCGCAAAGATATATTATGCGACAACAAAGGGCAGACATGTGTACTCTGATGCTCATTTTGAGCCCGACTGCTATATTATGTTTGGCAAGGAAAGCGCAGGCATTCCGGAGGAGATACTAAAGGAGCATCCGGATGAGTGCATCAGGATACCGATGATAGGTGAGACAAGGTCACTTAATCTGTCAAATTCAGTAGCTATCGTGCTCTACGAGGCATTGAGACAGAATAATTTTGATCATATGAAGCTTGAGGGAGAGCTTCATCACCTGAGCTGGGATGACTAAATCAAGCGGCAAAGCGCATATTTTTGGCAGCTATTTGGGCTTTAACAGCTATGATAATTGTAAATACGGTAGATTTTTAGGAAAAAGAAATGGGCATAATTAAAACAAGCAAATTAGTACATGAATTTATACGAAGAGACGAGGAAGGCAATGTAGAGTCAATCACTACAGCACTCGACAACGTAAACCTCGACATAAAAGAGGGACAGTTTATTGCAATCCTCGGTCATAATGGTTCAGGAAAATCAACTCTTGCAAAGCATATCAATGCACTTCTTGCGCCGAGCGACGGCACCATATGGGTGGATGGCATGGATGTGTCAAAGGAAGAGAATGTCATACCTGTCAGGAAAAGTGCAGGTATGGTTTTCCAGAATCCCGACAATCAGATTATCGCCAATGTCGTGGAGGAGGATGTGGGCTTTGGACCTGAGAATATCGGTGTGCCGACAGATGAAATCTGGCAGCGCGTGGACTATGCACTAAGGGCTGTCGGTATGACAAAGTACCGCACACATTCACCGAACAAGCTCTCCGGAGGACAGAAGCAGCGTGTGGCAATCGCGGGAGTTGTGGCAATGGAGCCAAAATGCATAGTATTTGACGAGCCTACAGCCATGCTTGACCCAAACGGCCGCAAGGAGGTCATAGCCACAGCCCATGAGCTCAATAAGAAAAAGGGCGTGACCATCATTCTCATCACCCATTACATGGAGGAGGTGGTCGGCGCAGACCATGTCTATGTCATGGAAAAGGGCAAGGTGGTCATGGACGGCACACCGCGTGAGATTTTTTCAAGGGTGGACGAGCTGAAGGAACACAGGCTTGATGTGCCGCAGGTGACACTGGTAGCCGATGAGCTCAAAAAGGCAGGGCTCGATATCCCTGATGGAATCCTGACGAGAGAAGAGCTTGTAAATGCGCTTGTTGCGCTGAAAAACAGATAGGCGGGAGAAAATATGTCAATAATTCTAGATCACATAAAATATTGCTACAGTGCCGACTCAGCCTACAAGGTGCAGGCACTTAAGGATGTAAGCCTTGAGATAAATGATGGAGAGTTTATCGGAATAATCGGTCACACCGGTTCGGGAAAATCCACACTTATCCAGCATATGAACGGCCTTTTGAAGGCAACAAGCGGTCATATATACTACAATGGACAGGATATATATGACAATGATTATGATTTAAGCAAGCTGCGTCACAAGGTGGGGATGGTGTTCCAGTATCCGGAGCATCAGCTTTTTGAGACAACCAACTTTGAGGATGTATGCTTTGGACCGAAAAATCAGGGGCTCGATAGGAAAACAGTGGAGCTAAGAGCCTATGAGGCACTGCAGAATGTACATTTTCCGGAGGATCTCTACTATCAGCCGCCGTTTGATTTGTCAGGAGGACAAAAAAGGCGTGTAGCCATAGCTGGAGTACTTGCAATGCACCCTGACGTACTTATACTCGATGAGCCGACAGCGGGACTGGATCCTGCGGGCAGAGATGAGATACTGGGACTGCTTTTACAGATGAAAAAGGATCTGGGTATCACAATCATACTCGTATCACACAGCATGGAGGATGTTGCGGAGTATGTGGACCGCATCATTGTGATGAATTCAGGAGAGGTGATGTTTGACGGAGTGCCGAAGGAGGTATTCTCACACTACAAGGAGCTCGAGGCAGTCGGACTTGCAGCACCGCAGGTCACATATCTGATGCATGATCTGGCGGAAAAGGGCATACCGGTTGACCTTTCGGCGACGACAGTTGCGGAGGCGAGGGACTCAATACTAAGAGCCTTTAAATAGCTCACCAATGCTGACATTTTGATACAAATTATGAGGAAGGAATACAAAAATGATTCGTGATATTACCATAGGCCAGTATTATCCGGCTCAGTCGCCAATACATAAACTGGACCCAAGAGTAAAGCTTTTCGCAACACTTATATATATTATTGCGCTGTTTTCCTACAAGGGAATAGCCGGTGTGCTGTTTATAGTTGCCGCGCTTGCCGCAGTTATAAAGATTTCGAAGGTGCCCTTTAAGTTCATGGTAAAGGGACTCAAATCCATTATAATACTGTTGCTTTTTACAGCATGCTTCAGCGTGTTTTTCACACAGGGAGAGTACACAATCTGGGAGTACGGTATACTGCACATTTCTGACACCGGACTGATAAATGCAGCAACCATGATGATACGACTTGTGCTGCTCATTATAGGAACCTCGCTCATGACACTCACCACCACACCAAACCAGCTCACGGACGGTCTTGAGAAATCACTGGGCTTTTTAAACAAAATACATGTTCCGGTGCATGCGATAGCCATGATGATGTCGATAGCGCTTCGTTTTATTCCAATCCTTATTGAGGAGACGGACAAAATAATGAAAGCACAGATGGCAAGAGGAGCTGATTTTGAGCATGGAAATATCATAAAAAGAGCAAAGAGCATGGTGCCTCTTTTAGTACCGCTTTTCGTATCGGCCTTCAGGCGTGCGGATGACCTCGCAATGGCCATGGAAGCCAGATGCTACAATGGTGGAGAGGGCAGGACAAAGATGAAGCCGCTCGTATATGAAAAGGATGATAAAATAGCATATCTTTTCATATTTGCTTTTTTAGCGGTTGTGATAGTGCTTAGAATCCTTCTGCCGGTGAATCTGGGCAATCTTATTTTCAGATAGTGAAATAGATAGTGCAGCCATAACAGGAGAGATATATGCGTGTAAAAATGATTGTAGCCTACGATGGCACAAATTACTGCGGCTGGCAGATACAGCCAAACGGCATAACAATTGAGCAGGTATTAAACGAGCACCTGAGCCGCCTGTTAAAGGAGGATATAAAGGTGACAGGAGCAAGCCGCACCGATGCAGGAGTGCATTCACTTGGAAATGTGTGTATGTTTGACACCAATACCCGCATGCCGGCGGAAAAGATATCGTATGCACTGAACCAGAAGCTGCCGGAGGATATAGTGGTGGTCGATTCATGTGAGGTAAGCGATGATTTTCATCCACGCTTCTCAAAGAGCCGTAAAACCTATGAATACCGCATTTTAAATGCGAGGTTCATAAATCCGACACGCAGGCTTGACACATATTTCTATCATTATCCGCTTGACACAGAAAAGATGAGTGAGGCTGCAAAATATCTCATAGGAGAGCATGATTTTGCAAGCTTCTGCTCGGCAAACTCGCAGGCACAGACCACAGTCCGCACGATATATGACTGTACGGTGTCAAAGGTCGGTGACATCATCACAATACGTGTGACAGGAAACGGCTTTTTGTACAATATGGTGCGCATAATCGCAGGAACACTTGTGAAGATAGGTGGAAGCGATATGCCGGCCGATGCGATGAAGGGCATAATAGCCGCAACAGACAGGGCAGCAGCAGGTCCTACAGCCCCGGCCCATGGGCTTACAATGATAGGACTCAAGTACGAGTAACAGCTTTAGATTTTTAATATTATATTAAGATTTTTGGAATATCAGTTTTTAGCTTCAATAATAGGCTATAATGTCGTTACAGTTAATACACGGTACGGTAAAAAGAAGCTTGGAGATGAAGACGGTTATGAGATTTACAAAAGTAAAAGAGAAAATTATAAAAAACAAACCCATAAACAGCACAGACGAAGGAAAAGGCAGACATCGTAAGGTAATCCGTATAGGAGCGTTTGCCCTGGTATTTGTCGTGCTGTTTTCGTTTGTCTCGACATTTTTTAAGATGACGGATGCTGTCAATATTGCGACTATAGAGGGGTTTTACAAGGAGCCGAAGAACACAATTGATGTGATGATGATAGGAGCCAGCGAGGTATACGCTGATTACAGCGCAACCGAGGCCTGGAAGAATTATGGATACACATCATACTCGCTTGGGGTATCAGGAGTGCCCGGCAGCCTGTACAAATCAATGCTCAGAGAAGCTCTCACCAGACAGCATCCGAAGGTTGTGGTTTTTGAAGTGAATGGCTTTTTACAAAATGACAGCTATTACGACAGGACGGTAAAGCTGCATAGCTGGATAGACAATATCCATAATGAGGAAAACAGGCTTGATACAATAAAAGAGATTGTGCCAAAGGATGAGCAGGACAACTTTACAAATCCTTTAAAGCTATATCACAGCAATTGGAAGGATATTGACAAATGTGCACACACCTTTGCCACAAGAGTTGGAATGTATTTTGCGAAAACATCATGCATGAAGGGATTTTCATCTATTGCAAAATATTCCGATTGTCCATCAGGCAAGCAGAAAAAGCTTTATTTTACCGACAAGAGCAGAGCGTATATGACTGATCTGCTTGAGTATTGTAAAGCACAGGGGGTGGAAAAGGTGCTTTTTGCGAGGTTCCCTCATGAGAAGGAGATAAAGAATCCGCAGGTGCTTTGTGACGTGAAGGAGCTGGTGGAGTCTTATGGCTATGACTTTGCGAGCTTTGAAGGCGATAAGGAATTTATCGGAATCAATGAGAGGGATGATTTCTACAATTCAGAGCACCTGAATATAAATGGAAGCCGCAAATTCACTGCATTTATGGGAAAATATCTGTCTGATAATTACAGGCTTAATGCAGACCACTCACCGGAGATTCAGAGTGCATGGGGCGAGTGCGCAAGGCGCGCTGACAAGGTGATAAGTGCCTGCGCAAAGGATACGGATCTGAGTCTGGGCAATCATTATTTTGAGATGTCCGTTTATCTGCCTTATAATTTTTCGTCAAGCCTTGCGACAAATAAGGTAGCAGATACGAACAACGATGCAAAGCCTGCAAAGGAGTTAAATACCCCGGTTAAAAAATAGCATGATATTGTATGGACTTTAAAATAAATACTGCCTGTTAATTAAAGTATGTATGGCAGTATTACTTTAGAAAATAGATTTGGAGTAAATAAAATGGAACTCATTTCATTAAAATATGCGATATTTGTAATCGTGTTGCTTGTACTATATTATTGCTTTCCGAAGAAATACCGCTGGTATGTGCTTCTGGCGGGAAGCATGGCATACTATGTGATTATATGTAAGTGGTATGTGCTGTTTATCATTTTCACAATATGCACCACCTATGGCTCAACAATATGGATTGATAAGCTGTTAAAGAAGCAGAATGCCATCGTAAAAAGCCATAAGGAGGACTGGGACAGGCAGACCAGAAAGGAATACAAGGAAAAGGGCAGAAAAAAGAGAGTGGCAGTCATGCTTTTTGCGCTGCTTTGCAATTTCGGAATACTGGCATTCCTTAAATATATACCATATGCGGGCGAGCTTGGACTTTTGCTTCCGCTTGGCATATCCTTCTACACCTTCCAGTCCATGGGCTATGTGATGGATGTATACAGGGAAATTGTCGAGCCTGAAAAGAATTTCCTTAAGGTAGCACTGTTCGTGTCATTTTTCCCACAGATCATACAGGGACCGATTGCGATATATGATAAGCTTGCGGGACAGCTTTACGAGGGACATTCCCTGAGACTTGAAAATCTGCAAAAGGGTGCGCTTCTGGTGCTCTGGGGAGTCATGAAAAAGCTTGTGATAGCAGACCGCGCGGTAAATATCATCAATTTTGTGATGGATAAGCCGATGGATTTTTCGGGCACCTATGTATTTTTTGCGGCAGTAGTGTATGCGCTGCAGCTATATGCGGATTTCTCGGGAGGAATCGATATAGTGCGCGGTATTGCGGAGATGTTTGGCATAACAATGTCAACAAACTTCAACCACCCGTATTTTTCGCGCTCACTCACTGAGTATTGGCACCGCTGGCATATGACTTTGGGAGACTGGTGCAGAAACTATATCTTTTACCCGCTTTCAATCTCAAAGCGTTTCCTGAACTTTGGCAAATGGCTAAAGCCGAGATTTGGCGCGCATATCAGTAAGGTGCTGCCGGGCTGCATCGCGAGTGTCATCACATTTATCGTCATCGGAGTATGGCACGGTGCCAATATGAAATACCTGTATTTCGGACTCTGGAACGGTATTGTCATCATGCTTGCAGAGCTTTTTGCTCCGGTAAACAAAAAGGTGGCAGGCGGCTTTTTTAAGCTGACCGGCCTAAGGGAAAAGGGTATATTTGCGACAATTGTATCAGTGCTTTGGACCTTTATGCTCATACTGGTAGGCTACTATTTTGACATAGCTGCAAATGCGTCGACTGCATTTCACATGCTTTTTAAATCAGTCACGGATTTCCATATCAGCGAGCTTGGAATAAATAACATCATTTTGAATCTCGGAGCATGCGGACTGGATGAGTACGATATACTTTTACTTATAATATGTACTCTACTGTGGTTCTTTATCAGCTTCGTTGAGGAAAATAAAAAGCTCGACATGCGCGATTTCATACTTTCAAGAAAGCTGCCGATTCGCTGGGCGATAATATATCTTGGCATCTTTATAGTAATAATATTCGGTTACTACGGACCGGGAGTGAATCCGGCTGATTTTGTATATATGCCTGTCTCTTATACACATCTCCGAGCCCACGAGACACTGAGCGAT
>ENA-UADV01000421-UADV01000421.1-human-gut-metagenome-genome-assembly--contig:-NODE-421-length-11754-cov-3.949825_pt1 | contig 11754 bp, 7 predicted proteins | sample MGYA00244268_ERZ654264 | MGnify/ENA primary metagenome ERZ654264 (study PRJEB26926, sample SAMN06164955) | human gut metagenome | biome: ENVO:00009003; feature: ENVO:2100002; material: ENVO:00002003...
GCATACGAGATCGCTCAGTGTCTCGTGGGCTCGGAGATGTGTATAAGAGACAGCAACTATTCGTTCTGCTACGACAAAACGCTCCATGTGGCGCATTGGGTGGCTTATCCGCTGCATTCGGTATATAGGGGGTCGATAGACCGTACCGACGATTTTCAGTACGATCCGAAGGTCGATTATTCCTGGCAGCCCAACCTCGCGGCCGGTTCCTATCGGGGTAGTTACGACCGGGGACATCAGCTCCCTTCGGCGGACCGTACGGCTACGCGGGAGTTGAATCTCCAGACGTTCTATGCGACCAATATGACGCCGCAGCTCAACCGGCTCAACCAGGATATGTGGGCCAATCTCGAAGCCAAGGTGCGTGCGCAGATATGCAACGACACGCTTTATGTGGTGACCGGTTGCTATTATGCCAATACCAATACGACGACGACCGACCGTGACGGGAAAGTTTGTCCGGTCCCGACGAATTATTTCAAGGTATTGCTTCGCACGCGCACCGGTACGACCGGTAAACGTATCGCGGATTGTTCGGCCGATGAATTGAAGGCGATCGGATTTTGGGTGGATCAGAAGAGCTACGGCGATATTCAGCCGCCTGCGTCCATTTGCATGAGCGTGGCGGAGATTGAAAAGAAGACCGGCTTTACGTTCTTTCCCAATATTCCCGAGTCGGCTGCGGAATCCGTAAAGGCACAAAACTCTCCGAGCCAATGGGGAATCCAAAACTAATTTGACTTATGAAAAAACGACTGATTTTTACAGGACTACTGGCCTTACTGTTCGCAGCCTGCTGTTTCGCGCAGAAACCGTACAAGGTGGTCTTTTACAACTTGGAGAACTTTTTCGATACGATCAACGATCCTGAGGTCAATGACGACGAATTCACGCCGGAAGGACCTAAAAAATGGAATTCTGTCAAGTATGCGAAGAAGTTGGGTAATACCGAAAAGGTGCTTTTCGACATTGCCGGTATCGATAAGGATTATCCGATCGTGATCGGCGTATCGGAGGTGGAGAACCGCTCGGTGCTCGAAGATATCATCGCTACGCCGAAGATGGCTCCGGGCAATTACCGGATTTCGCACTACGACTCTCCCGAAGCTCGCGGTGTAGACGTCGCTTTTATGTACCGTCCCGATGTATTCAAGCTGGAGGGCAGCGCACCGATCCGCACGCAGATTCCTTCGCTTCCGAATTTCAAAACCCGCGATATTTCGACCATGTGGGGTACGATCGACGGCGAACCGTTCTTCTTCATGGTGGCTCACTGGCCTTCGCGTCTGGGCGGCAAGGACGCTTCGGAGTTCAAGCGTATCGCCGTCGGTGAGCAGATGCGTCGAATCGCCGACTCTGTCCTGAAGGTCAATCCTGCGACCAAGATCGTGGCGATGGGCGACTTCAACGACGATCCGACCGATCCGAGCATGTTGGAGGGGCTGAATGCCAAACCCAAGGTCAAGGATCTTCAGCCGGGCGATTTCTTCAGTCCGTTCCACGCCGTGCTTCGTGCCGGTATGGGAACGCTGGCTTACGGCGATGCCTGGAATCTCTTCGACAATATCGTAGTGTCGGAAAACCTGGTCAATGCGAAGCCCGGCGAGTTGCGTCTGGTGCGGGCTCCGGGATCGAAGTACTACGGGAATGTCTTCAAGCGTAACTATATGATCCAGCGGGAGGGGCAGTTCAAAGGCTATCCTTTGCGCACGTACGTCGGAAACAATTTCCAGGGCGGTTACAGCGACCACTTCCCCGTTTATATCTACATCGGTAAATAAATACCTTAACTTGAAAGGATATGAAAATAAAAAGTTTACTAATTTTTGTATTTACCCTGATGTCGCTGACCGCGTTCGCTCAGAGCGGCGGTATCAAGGGTAAGGTCGTTTCCCGCGAGGGACGTGTCGCGGTGGACGGGGTGAAGGTTTCGGTCACTCCCGGTGAAATGACTGCCACGACCGACGGCCGAGGTGGTTTCGTGATCGAGAATGTCGAGCCCGGCGAATATACGTTGCAGTTCGAGGCTCCCGAATTCGAGCCTTTGACGCTCGTGGTGCGCGTGGACAAGATGGTGCGCGACATCAATACGGTGATTCTGGTCCCCGAAGTGCTTTCGACCGTAATGGACGATTCGATCTTCGCAGAGTTCGACACCGAGAGCGGCAACGATGCGCAGTCGCTGCCTTCGTCCCTTTCGGCTTCGAAGGACGTTTTTAACAACATCGCTTCCTTCCGGTTCAGCGAGATGCGTTTCAACGTGCGTGGTTACGATTCGCAGTATTCGGACGTTTACCTGAACGGTATTCGCTTCAACGACGCTATGACGGGCTATACGCCCTGGTCGTTGTGGAGCGGTCTGAACGACGCTACGCGCAACCAGGAGATCACCAACGGTTCGATCATGTCGGATTACGGCGTGGGTAGCATCGGCGGTACGACCAACATCAACGCCCGTGCTTCGCAGGTGCGCCAGGGACTTCGCGTGAGTCTGGTGAACGCCAATTCGATGTATCGCTTCCGTGCCATGGTGACCTATGGTTCGGGTCTGCTGGACAACGGCTGGTCCTATGCGTTGTCGGTATCTACCCGTCAGGGCGGCAACTCCTACGTGGACGGCGTCTATTACAACTCCTACGGATATTTCGCTTCGGCCGAGAAGATTTTCAATTCGCGTCACCGGTTGGGCTTCACGATTATGGGTGCTCCCACCGAGCGCGGTGCGCAGCAGGCTTCCACGCAGGAGGCTTACGATCTGGTCGGCAACAACTATTACAACCCCAACTGGGGCTACCAGGACGGCAAGATGCGTAATGCGCGCGTGCGTAACAGCCACGAGCCGATCGCTATGATCAACTATACGTTCGATCCCAATGAGCATACCCAGTTCAACCTGGCCACTTCGTTCCGTTTCGGTAAGAACGGTTATTCGGCGCTGACGTGGTACGACGGTGCAGACCCCCGTCCCGATTATTACCGCTATATGCCGAGCTACAAGTTGCTGAACGCTACCGACCTGGAGGCCGCTTCGATGGCTGCCGCCAGTCTGGCGGATCAGTGGATGCGCAACGTGGGTAATATCCGCCACTTCGACTGGGACGAAATGTACCAGACCAACATGAATTTCCGCAATGCCGAGGATGAAGCGATATACGGTCCCGGCGCCCGTTCGAACTATATCATCGAGGAGCGCCATACCGACCAGTTGGACTGGAACCTCGCCGCGCAGATCAGCCGAATCTATAAGGATAACTCCCGTCTGACGGCCGGAGCCAACGTCCGCATCAACCGCACGTGGTACTACGACGAGGTGAAGGACCTGCTCGGCGGCGACTACTATGTGGATGTCGATAAATTCGCACAGCGTGACTTCGGCGATCCGATCATGGCGCAGAACGATATGGATTATTATAACCAGTACGGTCATGCAAGAGCCGTGCGGGAGGGCGACAAGTTCAGCTACAACTACAAGGCGCATCTGCGCTCCGGCGGTGTGTGGGCCACTTATGCCGCTCGTTTCGGCGGGTTCGGCATGAAGCTGGGCGCCGAGCTCGGCGGAGTCTCGATGTGGCGTGACGGTCTCTGGCGCAAGGGTCTCTTCCTGGACAATTCGAAGGGCAAATCGGAGAAGTTGGAATATTTCGTATATAAGGCCAAAGGTAATTTCGACTATGTCATCAATGCCAACCATACTTTTGAACTCAATGCCGTGGCGATGCAGAATGCTCCTACCTTCCAGTCGGCATTCGTTTCGCCCCGTACGCGTAATTCGGTAACTCCGGGTCTGACGACCGAGAAGGTTTACGGCATCGACGCTTCGTACAACCTGCGTTACGGTGACTACAAACTCCGTGTTTCGGGCTACTACACGAAAGTATATGACCGCTCGAAGGTGATCTCCTTCTACGACGATGTGCTGAAGACCTACACCAACTTTGCGATGAGCGGTATCGACGAGCAGTATTTCGGTCTGGAGGTCGCCGCTTCGATTCCGATCTACAACGGTTTGTCTTTGAACGGTGCGATCAGTTGGGGTCAGTACACTTACACGTCGAACCCCAATTACGTGCAGATTGCCGATAACAGCGCCGAGCCGTTGAGTTCCGGTACGGTTTACTGGAAGGACATGCGTGTGGAGAGCACCCCGCAAACGGCCATGAATATCGGTTTGTCGTACCGCGGTCCTCATAACATCTACGCATCGATCGATCTGAACTATTACAACAATATGTATCTGTCGATGAACCCGCTTTACCGTACGGACGAGGTGCTGTTGCCTACGATGACGGACGAACAGATCCGGGAGCTGCGCAGTCAGGAGAAGTTCGATTCGGCTTACACCTTGAGTGCGAGCATCGGTAAGAATTTCTACATTCAGCGTCGTTATACGCTCGGCTTCAGTTTGCAGGTGAATAACATCCTGAACAACCAGAATATCAAGACCGGCGGTTACGAGCAGATGCGTGTGCAGGGCATTAAGACCGGCAAGGAGATCACTTCCTACCAGAAGTTCGCTCCCAAGTATTTCTACCTGTTCGGCACCACTTACTACCTGAATGTCTATTTCCGTTTCTAACGGCTTAACGAATTAATATTGTGAAGAATATGAATAGAATAGCAACCATATTTCTGGCGGTGACAGCAAGTTTGTTCTTCGTCGGCTGTTATAACGATTTCGATACGCCGGCTCCTGCGAAGGTATGGACGGATGCGGACTTCAGCGACAGTAAAATCATTTGGATCAAGGAGCTGAAGGATATTTTCGAGGAGGCTTATCCCGGGACCAGCGGTATCGGCCAGTCGCTGACCATTACCGACGACTTGGTGATTCGGGGCAAAGTCATTTCCAGCGACCAGGCCGGTAACGTCTATAAGTCGATGTACCTGTACGATGAAAGCTGCCAGTCGGCCATCGAAATCAAAGTGACTTCGGGATATTACATTACCTATGCTCCCGGTCGCCTGGTTTATATCCGTTTGCAGGGTCTGGTGCTGGGAAATTACCGCACGATGCTCAGCGTGGGTGTCGCATCGACCAATTCTAATTATGCCAACGGCAATATGGAGGACCGCAATACCTTGGAAGAGCATGTCAAGCTCGGCGAATTGATCGGCTTGACGGCGGCCGATACTTTGGTGGTTACTCCCGCTTCCTATTCGACGCTGACGGATGAGTCGCTGGGGCGTTTGATCCGTTTCGAAGGGTTGGAAAGCAAGTTCGGCAAGGCCGGCTGGGGGTATAAAAATACATTCCCCAACTACTTCGCCAACAGTACCTCCTACGATGTGAATTCTCCGGGTTGGACCGATATCAACGATTGGGCTACCTGGGCGACGAAGCGGGTCGATGAGCTTACGCACGAGAGTACGTTCTATTATGGCTCTGCCTGGTTCACCTATGGCGACATCAACACCCTCGCAGGCAATTATGTCGTACGTTCGAGCGGTTATTGCCGTTTCCGTGACGAGAAAATACCTGCGGACGGTTCCGTGGTGAACATTACCGCGATCTATACCAAGTTTTCGCAGGGCAGCGATGCGACGGCGGCCTATCAGTTGTTGCTGAACAAGGCGTCCGACGTGGTCGTGACTTCGAAATAGCCGCAGTTTGCAGTTGAAATCGCCGGGCCTCATCTTTTTGATGAGGCCCGTTTTTTATTCTTTATGCGGTTGCGATTCCGCTCGTATTGTCCGCGAAGGAGCTGCCTCCGGTCTTATGAGGCATAAATTTCAGGGAAGAGCAGTGCGCGGAAGTCGGAGCGCATGATCTTGTCCCGTTACTGTTTTTCCTGCCTGCCGGGGAGCCGGTTGCCGTATGTCCGAAAAAAGCAAGACATTGTTCGGATCGTTCTTTTGCTGCAAGTTGGCAGGCTGTCGCACCGGGGGACCTGCTGTCCGCATAATGCGATTCCGACTGCCGGGAAGGGGCAACGTGATCGGCAGAGAGCTGTCCGCAAACGGAAGAGCGTCGCCGAAACGGAGAATTCGATGCGAAGTGCGGAATCGGAAAGCATGGCGGGGTATGACATAACGTCGTTCGTGGAGTTTGGTTCCGCGTCTGTTTTCCGGAAACGGATACGATTCCTGTGCGTGGACGATCTTCCTGCATTGCAGATAGGAGCGGAAAAGGAAACATCCGTGAACAGGAGTCCGAAACCAAAGAAAACCCCCGAACCGGTGAGAGTTCGGGGGTAGTAGTGAATAAAACCTGTTATTGATGATTATTCATCTGCTTCGGGTTGAGCTTCGGGACGCATGGTGACCTGTATTACGTTGCCGCTGTCGAGGAGCTTCTTCGCCAGGTCGCGGATCTCGTCGTAAGTGATGCTGTTCAGGGTCTTTTCGTAGTCGGCGAGCAGATTCTGCTTGTGACGGTTGTAGTCGTCGATCAACCCGAACCAGGTGCCGTTATTTTCGAGCGTATTCTTGAATTGCTTGACCAAGTATTCGCGGGAGTCGTTGATGTCTTTGGCTTCCGGTCCTTCAGTCGCGATTTTCTCGATTTCATCGAAAACGATCGGCACGAGTTCGTCGGCCATCTCCTCGTTGGTGTCGAACTGTATTTGCAGGAGGGCCTGTTTTTCGGGACGATACGAGAGAGTATAGCTTACCTGTACTCCGTACGTGCCGCCTTTCTCCTCGCGGATGGATTTCAGGTAACGGTTGTTCAGGGCCATGTTAAGCAGCAACATGGTTTGCTTGTTGCGCAGCGTGTAGTCCGCATCGCTCGAGAAGAGCAGGAACTCCGAAACTTTCGGCTGCAGCATCGGGGTGCGGAAGTCGTTCACGACCTTGCCTTTGGCTGTGCGGAGTTTGTCGTCCGTGAACTTAAGCACGTGTTTCGAGGTGGGAATCGAACCGATATATTTCTCGACCAACGGCTTCAACGTTTCCAAATCCACGTTGCCTACGAAGGTGAACGTAAAGCTGTTCGCACCCGGGTAGAGCGTTTTGAAGGTTTTCGGCAGATTTTCGAACGAGATGCTTTCCAGGGCCTCGATCGTCAGCGGCTGCTGACGCGGATTGTCGCTGTAAAGCGTTTTGATCGTTTCTATCTGCATGATGTAGTCGGGATTCGAGGTCAGGTTCTGGACGTATGCCTTGTAGCTGTCCATCGTCGTGTTGAAATCCTCCTCCGAGAAGCGGGGACTTGTGAAGTTCTGGTAGAGCAGTTGGAGCATCGTTTCGATGTCTTTGGGCGAGCAGTAACCGCTCATACCGTTGCTGTAGTTATTGACGTACAGGTTGATTCCGGCTTTCTTGCCTGCGAGCTGCTTGTTCAGTTCGATTGCAGAGAATTTGCCCACCCCCGACTGGGCCGCGATGACCGGAAGGAATTCACCCTCCTTCACCTCAGTATCGGCAAGCTGCGACATCCCGCCGTCAGCCTGTACCTGCAGCAGGACTTCGTCCGCCTTGAGTTGGGTCGGTTTGACGATGATCTTCACACCGTTCTTGAGAATCCATTCGGTCGTTCCGAGATCCTCGTTGTATGCGGTCTTTTTCACGGGCGAGCCTTTCAGCTTGATATCTGCGGGGATCAGAGGCTCGCTGACGGTATTGTCCTGGTAAGCCTCGACGTCGGATGCCATGACCTCGCTGCGGATGGCCAGAAGTTCGGCTTCGGTCGGCTCGGTCAGTCCCTCTTTCTTCGGTACTTCGACGGTGATAACCTGGTTTTCAGGTGTCAGAAGTTGTTTTACCCAAGCATTCACATCGTCGAGGGTCAATGCTTCGAGGTATTGTTTGTCGAGGTTGTACTGCGTTTCGGCATCTGCCATAGCGGTATTTTTCTTGTAATTCGCCAGGTAGGTTTGAACATATTGTCCGTTCGTAAGGTCGTTCCGATTGGCATAGGTAGCCTCGGCCTGACGCAGGAATTCAGCTTTCGTACGATCGAATTCGCTCTGTGTAAAGCCGTAACGCTTCATCTTTTCCATCTCTTCGAGGATAGCTTTGTAACCGCAGAGCAACTCTCCGTCTCGAGTTTGTACGGCGACCATCGTGAGATCTTGGGTCGGATTCACTCCCAGTATGTTGCCTGAATCCATCCCGGCACTCAGGAACGGAGCATCGGGCTGCATGGCGATTTCATTCATGCGATCGTTCGCCATGGCACTTGTGTAGGAGTTGAGTACATCGTACATTTGGCTAATTATCAGGTTGTTGTATTGCTTGGGGAGAGCGGGTCGTTTGATGAAGAGCTGCATGACCGAAGCCGTCATTTCGGGATCGGAAAAGATGCTGACGATGGGTTCTTCGTTTTCAGGAACTAGGTAAGCCTCTTTCTGCGGGGCATCTGCAGGGGAAACCGGAATATCCGCCATCAGGGTTTTGATCTTGTTTTCGATCCGATCGACGTCGATATCGCCGACTATGACGATCGCCTGGTATTCCGGGCGATACCACGTTTTGTAGAAGTCGTACAAGGCTTTATGGTCGAAACTCTTCAGACCGTCCAGATAGCCGATTACGTTGCGGTGCTCGTATTTCGAGCCTCTGTTGACGGCGGCGTTGCGTCGTACCATGGCGCGCCATCCAGCTCCGTCGCGGGTGCGCAGCTCCTCCATGATTACGCCGCGTTCGTTGTTGATCTCCTGAGGCTCCAGACTGATGAACTGCGACCAGTCGTGCAGGATCAGCAGTGCGGTGTCGATCGTCGCAGGGTTTGCTGTGGGCACATTGTCCAGGTTGTAGCATGTTTCATCGTAAGAGGTGTAGGCATTCAGGTCCGCACCGAATTTGACGCCGTTACGCTCCAGATATTCTATCATCTTTTTGCCCGGCAGGTTCTTGGTGCCGTTGAAGGCCATGTGTTCGAGGAAGTGGGCGAGGCCCTGTTGGGAATCTTCCTCCTGGACAGCTCCTACGTGGTGGAAAATGTAGAAGGATGCCTGCCCCTTGGGTTTTTCGTTGTGACGGATGTAGTACGTCATGCCGTTTTCGAGCTGTCCGACACGCACCTCTTTGTCTGCAGGAATCGGCATGTCGGGCCGCAGTTGCGCCACGACATTCGTCATTGCGAACAGCGTGACAAGTAAAAGAATGAACCTTTTCATAAAATGATTGTTAATTGATTTTGGGTGAAATTATTTGTATTGCTTTGTCATTCGGTCGTTTCTTCCGGTCGGTATTCGATGATGTCGCCCGGCTGGCAGTTCAGTTCGCGGCAAATGGCTTCCAGCGTTGAAAAGCGGATCGCCTTGGCCTTGCCGTTCTTGAGAATGGAAAGGTTGGCCGGGGTGATATCGACCCGCTCGGCGAGCTCGCCGAGTGACATCTTTCGTTTCGCCATCATGACATCTATGTTGATGATTATCGCCATGTCTTGCGTCCCCCCCCCGTGTATATATTGTATATCGACATTTATTTTTTCTTTAGATCGTGAGTTTTTGCTCTTCGCTCAACCGGGATCCGATCGAGAAGACCTCGGCCGAGAAGAGTACCAGAATCGCCATGACGATGTTCCAGTAATTGAGCGGGAACGAGGCGGCGACTTGCAGGGGCGAACCTTCGAGAAGCGTCCGGGCCGTGCAGTGGTAAATATAAACGCCGAATCCGGCGCAGACTTCGGCCAGAATCAGCAGAAATCCTACGGCACGCGTGTAGATGATGATACGTCCCGGCAGGGGTTGTTCGTCCCGTACCGATTTGCGCAGGATGTTGATAATCAGCGCTACCAGGATCAGAATAGAGAGTTTGGCCAGCAGGGCCGGGATGAACAGCAACAGGGTGTAGTTGATTTTGTTCAGTGCCCGGACTACTGTCGGATCGCTGTTTTCGTCCGTTTTGACGTAGATATTAACCCCCGTATATTCGGCTTCGGTGGAGATCGATGCGTGTCCGGTTTCTATCGGGAAAAGAATTTCATTGCTCTGGTCGTTTTGCAACCGGGCCGCCAAAAAGTAGGTATGTTGCGCGATACCGTGTTTTTCCTGCATCCGAATGTCTTCGGACGCAGCCTGCCAACCTGTCGCCAGACTCGACGACACGTGGGGCACGAAGCTGTGGATGAATCCTGCGGCCAGAGCCAGGAAATAAAAGATGTAAATGACCAGCAGATGGCGCCGCAGAGATTTTTTCTGTTTTTTGTCCATTTTCGGTTTGCTGAATACGTAATGCGAGGTGTTCGACCTGTTTTTAACCTCCGGTGAGGCAAAGATAGTAAAGAACTTCTGCAAAACAAATAATTTTTATCGTTTTTCGATAAAAACATAATAAATATAACGAATGATGTTTCGCGCCTGAATACGGAGCGGAATTTTCCGGACTTTCCTCGAACCGGAGATCGGACGGGCAACCCGGCTGAAACCTACCGAAGGTCGGACCGGCAGGGAGCATCCCCGTCTTGGAGGCGAGGCCCCTGCAAGTACGGACGATCGAAACGAGAAAGCCCCTCTACGAGCTTCGTTACGCGGGGGAGCCGAAAACAAAAGTTGAATTTGGTTCTCCGCTCTTCTTGTTATTATCTTTAACTTCGTCTTGGACACTCCGCGCCGGTAAAACGCAAATAAATTTGTTTTTGCACCCGGCTTATTCGTATCTTTGCACGAAATGCAGTCTGCACGGCCGGAAGGCTTCGCTCCATTTCCGGCATACGCCGCTACTGTCCGCAGGAAGCCGGGCGGGGGCGTTTTTGTAGGAATGGAACCATTCGGTATCTACGGCTTTCTCCCGGCCCGGCGGATTGTCGTTTCGTTGCATTTGAAATTGAAAAACGCACTGAAATATGGCAGAAAAAACAGGTTACACTTATTATGCAGACCCTCAGCAGGTCGATTTCACACTTCGGATGACCGTTCCGGCTTTGGCGAACGAGGTCCTCAATACGGCGGGTGTCGATGCCCAGCGCAAAGGGTTCGGGATCGATAAGTTGAATAAGGAAAACCGCTCGTGGGTGCTTTCACGCATGGCGATCGAGATCGACGACCGCCCCGAACAATACAGTTCTTATGAAATAGTGACGTGGGTGAACGAGTACAACCGGATGCTCTCGACCCGTAATTTCACGCTGCACGATGCCGCCGGCCGGGAGTTCGGGCGGGCCGTGACGCAGTGGTGCATCATCGACTTGGGTGCCCGCAAGGCGATCGATCTCAATACGGTCATCGGCACCTGCGCCGATTCGATCGTGGACGCTCCGTCGCCGATCGAAAAGCCGCGCAAAGTGACGGGGATCGTTCCGCAGCATATTGCCGAACACCGGGTGGTTTACAGCGACATCGACTTCAACCGTCACGTCAATACGATGCGCTATATCAACATGATGTTCGATATGCTGCCCATCGAACAGCTGACCGCGATCCGCCCGGTGCGTCTTGACATTCATTTCATGCACGAATGCCGTTACGGGCAAACCCTTACGGTCGGGTACGAACAACGGGACGGCTTGTCGCTGTTCGAGGTTTCGAACGGAGAGGAAGCCGATAGACTGCTTGTTCCTGATAGGGATCTTCAAATAACCCCAATTCAAATTTAGCACGAAGCACTCGTCTCACGGCCTGATCGATATAGCTGATATCAAACTCTCCATTCCGTATTTTATCAGCCAGCACTGCATAGCAAGAGCTGGAAGCCTCCACGTCCATTCCGGCGGTCAAAACCTGCCGGGCCGCTTCGAAATCATCCACCGCCGTCTTATGGAAAGTCTTCAGCATACTGACAACTCCCCAATCCGAATAAACATATCCCCGGAAACCAAATCTATTGCGCAAAATATCCGTCAGCATAAAACGAGAAGCAGAATTAGGAATT
>ENA-UADV01000435-UADV01000435.1-human-gut-metagenome-genome-assembly--contig:-NODE-435-length-11302-cov-4.201743_pt1 | contig 11302 bp, 4 predicted proteins | sample MGYA00244268_ERZ654264 | MGnify/ENA primary metagenome ERZ654264 (study PRJEB26926, sample SAMN06164955) | human gut metagenome | biome: ENVO:00009003; feature: ENVO:2100002; material: ENVO:00002003...
CGAGATCGCTCAGTGTCTCGTGGGCTCGGAGATGTGTATAAGAGACAGGGATACCATCAGTCCAAGAATGGTTACATCTCCCTGTGCCTGAATGATTGGGAATGTCTCCTGAATAGATTTTCCGGATGTCGTTACATCCTCAATAATAACAACACGGTCACCATCTTTGATTTTGCTTCCAAGCAAAATTCCGGTATCGCCATGGTCTTTTACTTCTTTACGGTTAGAACAGTAGCGAATCTCTTTGCCATAAAGACGACTGAATGCGATTGTTGTTGCAACAGAAAGCGGAATTCCCTTATATGCCGGTCCAAACAGTACATCAAAATCAGTACCATAGTGGTCGTGAATTGCTTTTGCATAATATTCTCCAAGGCGGGATAACTGTGAACCGGTTACATATGCACCTGCATTCATAAAAAATGGTGACTTTCTTCCACTCTTTAATGTAAAGTCACCAAACTTCAAAACCTCACTCTCCACCATAAATTCGATAAACTCTTTTTTATATGCTTCCATTTTATTAAAACCTCCTGATTTTAAGCCATTCTTCGGCATTTTGTATTTTAAATTTTGCTTTACTGTGCCACAACTGTACCATTTAACGATTTACCCATATATATCAATCCTTTCTGATTTGTTCAGCAAACCAAAAAGTTAAGCATAGATATACTTTCTTAGCATACCACCAAATTCACTTTTTTTCAACTGACAAATCATCATATTCATTGTTCATATTCATTGTTTCCAAATCTATTCTCATATGACAGTTCTGGTTTCAAGTCAACTTTCCATTCCATTAAATCTTATGGTTGACATTGTAAGAGCTGACATATATATCTTCTTCCACCTCTCCCTTCTTTTGAGGTCACAAACTGTGACCTCAAACAGTATCATCGTGTTCCTTCTTGTTTTGCTTCCCACTCTTCCACCGTTCGAAGTGGTATCTGAAAATTGTTTTTCTTCCTTTACAACAAATATGGAGCAGATTTCTCTGCCCCATACGCACACCTTATAATCAGGCAAGAACTGCTTCCTGCTTTACGATTTCTTTCACTTCATCCAAAGACAAGCCGGAATAACGTGCCATTTTCTCAACGGATGTTTCGCCATCACGAATCATACGAACAACGAACTCACGTGTTACTTCTTCACGCTCCTGATTTCTCATTTCTTCAATTGCTTTGCACATACTCTCAACTCCTTTCGCATCTTCCTTGAAGTATCTGACTCTGTCTGCCAGTTTTCCATAAAACATATCATCCGCATCGGTACAGGAAAAATCATGCATCAGCTTCCCGATATCCGAATCCCCTCGATATGCTCCATTCACATACAGGATGTGGGAACCATCATCAAAAAATTCATCGGTTTCCAGAATTTTTCTCTCTACTCTGTATATCGGCTCTCCTTTTCCTATCACATCATGCTCCGTAATAAATATCACATATGTTTCCGGAAGAAAATTGACATCTTCCTGTGGTGCAAGTGCATTGGCATCCAACATACTGCTGTTGTGTCTTGCACGCTTTCGTCCTGCTCCCTTATCCGCTCGCTGCACCTCTATATCGTATTCCTTATTCTCAGAATCCGTAGCCTTTACATCCAGCCTAACGGAACGCCCCTGCAAATTCTGGATGACATATTCCGTTTTAGAATGAAGAACCTTAAGGTCCTCTTTATTCATTATAATACGCAGAACAAGCTCCGCACATTCATCATGATCTTCAAAGCATTTCTTCAAAAAATCGTCATCAAACAGGCGAAATTCTCTTATTCTCTGCATATCCTGCTCGTGTTTTTGTTGCTTTGTCAGCATTCTTATCACCTCCAAATCTCTTCGGTGTTCTTCCTGTATTTCTGACCTCTGGTTATAGTATACACGAAAAAACACCTCCTGCCTACTAATTAATTTGTGAAATTTTAATAACCTCTTTCACAATCATATCTCTTTAAAATTCCATACAATCTCCACCCTGTTATCTGTGTGTTCTGTTGTATTTCACACGATAATCATATTCCTCCGTAAAATCATCATAGGCGGACATCTTGTAACGCATACTCCGCTCAGCTCGTATGTCCTGCCGACCGTGCCCTCGCCACCGATCAAGGTAAGGGTATTTCCATCAACGGTAAATTCATATTCGGAATCCCGCACCGACTCGTTGGCGTAATCGATCATGAGCTTGTTGCCGTCGATGGTATAGGCGAAATCGTAGGATATGGAGGGCAGCTCCAGTGCGGCGATCGCACCGCAAAGCACCATACGGCGCTGCGTCTGTTTTTTCTTCCTTTTTCTGATTCTCTCTACCGTTTGATCTGACTTGTTCGTGAATCGTCCCGGCGGTTGCTGCCTGATGGGGCGGTTCGATTGATAATCCTGCATCATGTGGTTCTTCTCCATTCCAAGCGAAAGGGCGATGACGGCAATGTCCGTCACCGCCCTTTGCTCAAAGGTTCGCAGCTGATTTATTCAGCGTTTTCTTTCTTCTTTTTGCTGTAAACGTTGATGCCGATTACTGCGCCGCCGCTGATAAACAGCAGTGCGATCCAGAGGATCATATTGCTGTTGTCACCGGTTTTCGGGCTTTCTGCGCCGGTGTCCGGGTTGGTTTGCGTAGGATCGGTCGGTTTTGTTGTGGAGCCGGCAGCCGGAATCTCAACTGCCGCCTTCTTGTAGCCGCAAACCTTGCACTCCTCATGCCTGGAGCCCTTTAGGGTTGCGGTCGCTTCCTTATCTACCACCCACTTGAAGCTATGTACTGCAACATCGTCCTTGTCACCGCAGGAGCACTCATGCCAGTGGTTGTCGGCGTCGTACTTCCACTCGCTGCCGTAGCTGTGAGTATGCTCACCGCCGCCTGTGCCACTATTGCGCAGAATCGTCAGCGTGTAGGTTTTAGCACCGATTTCCACGACAATGTCGGTTGTGCCGCTGTCTGGGATGGCAACGGTTGCGCTGCCGCCGGTGGACAGAGCCTGTCCGTTGATGCTCACGGGCTCGCCGTTTCCAGACACCGCTGTGACTAGCGTAGATGTTGCTCCGCTATCATTTTGCAGCGTATAGGTATAGTTCGTTCCGTTGGCGGTAAAATCGCCGAGCCCCACTGCCAGACCTTCAAAGGTCAGAAGGTCATTACCGGGCACTGCGGCTCGCACCACTACGCGGGTGCCAAGCCGGGAGAAGGTGACGTTTTCCGCCTGGAAGGTTTCCCCGGAGATGGCACCGCCAATACTGGTCTTTTTCGTTTCCAGAACGGTCCCGGCAGCATCCAGCAGCGTGGCCACCAGCGTTGCGCTAGTCTGAGACTGCAGGGAGTTGTTGCGCAGGGTAATGGCGGCGGTGCTGTGACCGTTGCCGTCGTTCCCCTGTGTCACATCCATCGTCATCCGCTCTCCGGTGCGGGCCAGTGCGCCGGTCATATGGACGCTGGCCTCGCTGTCACTGCCGTCATACTCCGGCAGGCGCTGATTGCTTCCTGTTCCACCGATCTGACCTTCCATCCACGCCTCGGCGTACAGATAGGTACCCACATTGGGGATCTCGGTTTTGCCAATGGATGTCATATACCTGCCCAGATCATAGGTCAGGTCCAGTGTAAAGGTTCCCTGATCGATGCGGGCGAGGGCGCTGTCTTCGGAAATGGTAATTTCATTATCGCGAACCGATACGCCGTTTGTGGCGCAGGCTACCACTGCAGATTTGGTATGCAGATCATCCGCATAGAACGCAAGCTTCACCTCGCGGTTCTTTCCGCCGGCCAGCGTGGCGGCAGAGGAATTATAGAGGGTCATGCGCACCGTGCGCTTGCCGGCGCTCTCCGCAATCACTTCCATTTGCGAGATGCCAATGTCGGGATAATCCAGATACACTGTGCCGTTTTCGTTGATGCCGCCGGCGGCGGTGATGGTATAGTTCGGGTCGGTCACGCGGTCCTTCACATGGTGCCAGACGGTAAGGGTGGTGCTTTCATTGGGCAGCAGTGTTTCCGTAAGGGTGACGGTTTCCCCGCTGTCAAGGCTGACCGTTAGGCTTGTCACATCGTTCAGCCCGGTGTTGCGGATGGTAAAGCGAATGGGTGTCAGGCTGTTCAATGCCAGCGTTGCATAATCCACACCGATCTGTTCCACAGCCACCGCATCGGTGATAAAATTAGAGGTAGCAGTATAGAGGATCGTTTCCTCCCCCGGAACGGTCACGCCGCCGATTACCTCTGGGTTTTTATCGTCATACCGGGTTGCCTGAATGGCAGCCTGCACCTGATTGGTGCCGCTGACATAGGCATCAAAATGGTCAGCCAGCGTGCGATCCGGCAGCTCTGCCAGTTCCAATGGTGCAGACAGAGTGTAGGTATTTGTGGCATAGCGCAGCTTGGCCGCCTTCAAAATGCCGTGATCTACCGCGCCGTTGGCGTCATTGACAGTCTCATTCCAGACGATGGTAAGATCATTGAGGCTGCGATGATCCCCGCTGAGGGAAGCGAAGCGGAAGTCTCCGCCCACGACGGCGTTGCCGCTGCTGGTCAGGGCAGACAGAGAGCCGGGGAAGCTGTTGGACATGGTGCCGGTGCCGTCCACAGCCAACAGCTGGATATCGCTGCTGCCGTCTCGGACACTGTGCCAACCGATGACAAATCGGTCATCCCCGCTGCCGAAGTTGGCTGCAACGACCTGGGGGTTTTCGTCAAGATTGCTGTCACAGGTCGCCAGCATGGCTGTACCGGGAGTTCCGTCAGCAGCCACGGTACAATAGGCGATCTCGTAGGCGGAGGTATCTCCGGTTCCGCTGCGGTCCAGCGAGTAAACCGCCATAGCGGTTCCGTCGGGCAGCATGGCCGCCTGCAACGCCTTCACGCTGCCAGTAGCACCGTTATAAAGCATTTTGGACTCGCTCCAGGTGCCGTTACTGCTGTCATAGCAACGGTACATGATACAATCTCTGGTCGTGAAGTTCAGCAGGTTGTTGCTGTCCTGCGTACCGGGATCGGGGGTGTAGACGCTGCGCCAGAACACGATGGCCTTGCCGTCGCCGCCCACTGCCGTGGCTGGGGCCAGATCCGGCGTGCCGTCGTTGGTTAGGCGGGTGGAAGTCCAGGTTGTGCCGTTATAGACGGACGCTACGATCTCCGTGCTGTTCATCAGCAGGTTTTGCTCTTCCAATGTCACGGGATCACCGGCATTTTTACCCGGCAGGTCGGTGCCCATGCGAACCCAAGCCGCCGCCGCGAAGCTGCCAGTGCCAGACAAAGAAACGCTCGTGTCGCCGTAGCCGGGGAACCCTGTGGGAACGTCAATTTCACTGGAGGGAGTATAGACGCCGCCATTGAGGGTGGAGAAATGCGCCCGGCTGTCGTAAATACTGCTGCTGTTGCCGTCGTTGATGTAGGCCAATACCTTCCCGTCATCGCTGAGCTGTGGATAGGATGTGGGGTTGGCATTGGTCTGGATGTTTTCCAGCCCACTGGTGGAGTTCAGAGAGAACAGCATCATCCGCTGCTGGGGCTGGCCCCAAGTACGGGCATATTGCTCCAGATAGTCCCGGCTTTGGAGCGTTGCACTGCCAGAAGCCACCTGCATTCCGCTCTGGGCCGCCGCCATCCGCAGCGAGGCAAGGCTCAGCCCACTGGTGGCGTTATTCCAGTAGTCGTCGATTGTTTTCCAGTCATTAAAAGTCCTGGTGGCTCCAAGGGTTCCGGAGGCGATCACCGCCTCGTAGGAGATAAACAGGAAGTTGGCCACAAATTTGATTCCCACTTCGCTTTGGATCCCCAGGGCCTGACCGTTGATCTGGCGCTTTGTCTCGTCGGCAAGATAGGTGCGGGAAAGGAACTTATTCTGACTATCCACATCCAAATTGCCGAATAGGCCGATCTTCAGCGCCACGACCGAATAGTCAAATCCAATGCCGCCAAACGCGTGGACATAGGCGTTGATACGCAGCGTGGTCAAAAAGTCATTCACTGCCGTGGCCGTTGGATCGCTCCAGGCAAGCTCTGTACCCTCGCCCTGCCGGCCGTAGCGCACTGCGGTACGGAAATCCAGCTGAATGGCACCACCCAGCTCAAAGGTTGCTGTCAACGGCACGGGGCCAGCCATGGCGTTCACGCTGAAGGTGAAGCCCACGCCAACGCCGGCGGTAAAGCCGCCGCCTACGGTGAAAACCTCCCACTCCTTTTTTTCGGCGTTATAGCGGATTTCCGCTTCGTAAAAGCCCTCCAACTGCAAGTTGAGATCCGTGTTGGTGACCTTGCCGGCCATGGAGTTGGCTTTGTACTCCCCCTCGGGATTATAGGTGCCTTTGGCCATCTGACTCAGATCCCCGGTCCCGGGCACGCCCACTTCCAGGTTCTGTGTCAGCACATTCGCACCCAAGGCCACGCCGTCCTCGGAATAGTCCATGTCCTCCATCTCCAGCGTATTGTACCCGGCCCAAATCATGGCACGGAACACGGAGGGATCTTCGCTAGGGGTGATAATCATTTTGAACACGGATGTGTCCACCGGACCGCTCAGATCATCCAGCCGTCCGGTCAGCACCTTGAGAATGTTACTATCGCCCACTCCGCCAAAGTCAACGTCATTCACTCCACTGGAGTCCTTCATCGTCAGCAGAATACCGGTGACGCGCTCATCCTCTGTCACCTTGGGCACTCGGGTCAGATCAACGACCCGGAAGGGCATTATTTTCTCTTGCAGCAGGCTGCCGTTCAGGCTCAGCTGCGTTTTCATACCTACATCCTTGCCGTCGGCGATCCATCCAGAGGTGGTCATGGTGGCCTCGGTGAGGGTCAGATCGTTTTCCGCTACAGGGATGGATGAGAAGGGATACTGCGTGGTACTGCTGCTCTGGGCGGCAGGAAGAACGCCGTATTCGTCCGCCAGCTTGAGACTGTAATTCTTCGCGTTGGCAATCTTCTCGCCCCAGAGGAACATGGTGGTGTGCAGGGTTGCTGTTTTAAAGCTGCTGTTAGGGCCAATCTTCCCAGTCGAGTTGCGGACATCCACCTTCTGACCGTTGGCAAGACCGTAATCAACGCTTTGCGCCACAATGAAGGGTTTGTTTTCCTCCCCTTCCGGCACGCACTCCAGAGAGACAACGCCCTCTGCGGTGCGCATTACATCATCCACGCCCAGCTTGCCGTTGACGGTCAGCAGCAGCGGATAGTACTTGTCGCCGTCAATTGCGCTGATCTCCAGAATGTACTCCAGCTGATCCAGAGCGGAAAGCGCCGTGGTGTTGCTCTCGCCCTTTTCGGCCGACCAGAACTGGGTGGAATCCAGATAGACGGTTATATTTCCCTCCGCATCCGTGGTATAGGTGTCGCCGGTGATGCCGCTGACAAGTGCTCCTGCCCCGGAGCCCAGCAGAGCTGTCTCGCAGTAGCCTCCGTTTTTATAAACGCCGCCGCGAACGGTCACCGTCTTGTTCGCCAGCGGATCGCCGCCCGGCGTGATGAGCGTCACAGATGCCCGGGCGACTCGCCGAAGGCTGAAGGTATTCAAGGGATAAAGCTGCAGTTTTGTGGCATCCTGCTCGCCGGAACGCAGATTTTCTTTATAGATGGTGCCCAGATAAATATCCGCGCCGGAGCCGGACCGCAGAGACACCTCACTGGCGATTCCGTTGGGTTCGTAAAGCGCCAGCACGCCTTCACTGTTGGTCGTGACCGTTTTGGACACACCTTTGCCATCGGTGTATTGCAGCGTAGTTTCCGCTGCAGGCGTCAGCTGGAAGAGATAGAACTTATTTTGCAGCGTTTTCGCTGTCACCTGTACATCGGCACGCATGCCCGTGGCGGCATGGGTAGCCGTGACGGTTGCGGTGCCGTTGGCCAAGCCGGACAGCGCCATTTTGGTTTCGGGAAGGTAGGAATCAAAGGAGAAGTTTCTGATGTCCTCATACAGTCCGCCCTGCTTGTAGTTGACGGAAATGGCATTGTTGTTGCTGGAGAGCCACCGGATGCCGTCTTTAAAGGAGTTCCATCCGTACTCGTCATAGTTGATGCCTATGTACTCGATCAGCCCCAACTCCTGGCGCAGCTGCAAAATTTCAGCTGTATCGGTGGGCAGGGTGCCGCTGACCTTGGAGGTATTGTCCATGGTCAGCTTAGAAATCGTGTCTCCTTTGTCGTCCTGCACCTTCAGTGCGTCGGCATCGTAGACATACAGGGGGAAGGAGTCTGTGCTGGGAGATTCCTCACCAGGGTTCTCCACGCTCAAAACCACTTGATAGGTGTCCTTTAGATTGCCGTCCTTCACACTCTGCAATGACAGGGAGAAGCTTCCGGAGGTACCGGATAGGCTCTCTCTGGCCACCTCTTGGGTGGTGTTGTCCTCTGTGACCCGGGTAATGGTCAGCGTGGGCTGCAAAGGGGCGCCCTCAGTGGTGTTTTCCACCGACCAGTCGATATTGACGGCGCCGTCGGTATCCTTGAGGTAAATGCTCTGGGGCGGTGTCAGCTTGGCTGTGGCAGGTGGTGCCTGCACGATGATCCAGGCAAGTGCCGACAGGCGGACGTTCTCACCCTCGGCGTTGGGGTGCGGCATGGAGACCAATACCGTGTAGGCAGGGGTATCGCCGTTGGAGAGCCTGGAGAGCACATTCTCCTCGATCCGCACGCTGTTTTTATCCTTGCCGGCGGTATAAGTCGCAACGGGATTGAGGCCGCTCAGCGCCGCCTCATTCGCGTAGTTGCCCTCATGCAGGTCAATCCTGTAATTGAACTCTTTGTCCGGTGCCATCAGCGCGGCGTTGGAGCTCCACAGCACGGTGGCGGGCTGATTTACCCGCGTCACGATGGACGATCCGCCGGGAATCACCAGTGCTAAGGAATCGCCTGCCGTCACGGTATAGGGCTCTGACTCGCCCGTCACATCATCGGCAGTGTCCTCAGTCCCGTTGTCCGCCGTAAAGGTAAAGGTGACGGCTCCCACCTTGGTTCCTGTGGTGGCAACAACGCCGGTATCCTCGTTGATGGTGGCAATGAGCGTGTCACTGCTGCTCCATTTGCCGGTGGTGTAGCTTGCCTGCTCACCGCCTTCCCCAAAAACCTCGGCCCTAAGCGTGGGGCGGGTGGTTTCGCCGAGGGAAATCGTATAGTCGGCGTCATTCGCTTCCGGGACGATGGTCACCGTGTGCGCGGAAACTTTCTTTGGCACCGTGAACTGCCGGGTCAGGGGAAGAACATTCACCCAGTCAGGAGCGTCTTTCGTGCCCTCGTTGGCCTGCAGCGTCACCGTATAGGTGCGGGTGTTAGCCGCGGGTGCGATTGCGTAGTCGCTAATGGTGAAGGCTTCCTTCTCTGTGTCCAGATAGACCTGCAGATGGATTGGTTCAACCGCGGAGTCGTACCTCAGCTCGAGGCGGAAAGGGGCTTCCTTCGGCTCTGTTCCTTCCGGGGTGTGATAATTGCTGTATGCGGTCTCGTAGTCCTGCGCCATGTTGGCCTGCATCGTGAACGATGCCTTGCCGTTGGCGTAGGTGGCCGTCAGTTCGGTGGAAGCGTTGCGCATCAAGACGCTCTTCAGCGTAACGTCGATAATCGAATCGCCTTGATAGAGTGTGGTATCCAGCATATGGCCGAAAACATCTTCCACACCGGTCATACCATTGACGGTGACCGTGGTGGCATCCGCATCCTGCACCGGGTACCAGAGCATTGCCGTGACACCGTAGTTGTTCATGGAAAGAGCAGCGGCGGTATACTCTTTGCCATTGATGGTCACGCTGGCGTTTCTAAGATCCACGAACTCGTTAAAGGTAACTGTGATGGGCACATGCTGTCCGCTGGCATAGGTTCCCGCCGGGGCCGTGACGCTTTGAATGATGGGGGCGTCCGTGTCCAACAGCCTGGCGGTGACGCTGCTGGTATTGACGGTGGCGGAGGCATATGGTTGGTCGTCAATTACACTCTTCATATACAGTCGGAAGGGCAGCCAGTACTTCTGATCCCCTCTGTTTTGCGTGGTAGACTGCAGGGAGATTTTGACCGTACTGCCCTTTTGAATCGTACAGTTCCCCGGTTTCTTTCTGTCGCCGCTGGTGGGCGTCAGATCTGCTTCATCGAACTTGTACTCCATCAGATAGAACGGGGCATGGGGTTGTGTGGCACTATCATAGCCATACGGCGCAGGGCCGGTATAGGTCTCTTTGCCGGGGTTCCAGTCAAACTTGATGCTGGCGTCGATTTGGTATGGCTGATAAAATTTGGATGAGCCGCCGGGAAGCACCGAGTTGCGGGCGCCCTCCAGAATTCCGATGGTATCGCTTAGTGCAACGAAATCCGGATTTTTGGCACCCTCGCTGGCATTGTATTCATCCGCCAGCAAAGGAATATACATATCCCCCTGTATTGTGCCTTCACTTTTGTATGTTTTCTCATAGTCCGGCGCGGTCATTGATGTTTTTATTGCGGGGGCGTCAACCGTCTTTTTTAGCTTGAGCTGACAGTGGTCGGCATAAGCGGCGCCGTCATAGAACACCAGATTTTCCGCATCGTAAAATTCGATCATCCCCAGCAGGTCGCCATAGGAATAAGAATCCTTGAGCCAGTCTGGGTTCCCTCCATTGGTTTGAACCTTGACAGTGATTTTACAACCACCTAAACTGTAAGTTTCGCCTACGTCATAGGTCAGCTTGTAGGACCCGTCGCTTTGCTCGACGACCTTACTCGTCTCGCCTATCGAGACCTCCACATCGGTGATATACTTGCTGAGCTGGCCTCCTTGAATGCGGTAGGAAAAGCCGGCCGGTTTTCCGCGGTATACAGTAAAAGTCCCGGATTTCCATTCGTTGTTTGCTTGTCTCTCCAGTGTTTGGCTCATCATGCCGCTCATATCCACCGTCTCAACGCCCTCAGGCTTTGTGGCAGAGGCGGAATACTGCAAACTGATACCCTGCAGCTCCAGCTGCTCCATCAGGCTGTTGAGATTCTCCAGTGCTTCCCCAGTAAACTCCCTGCCGGAGAAATAGGTGTCCTTGATCCGCTGCAGCTCCTGTTCGATTTGGATCATGGTCTTCAAATCGCCCAGCGCCACCGGAGTCCCATCCACGTCGGCTATACGGGTGAGATCCGTGGCGGGATTTTCCAGCAGTTCCATGACGGCCGCCAGTGTCAACACCTGGCCGTCCAGCGTGATGGTTTGATCCACCTTGAAATTGCCGTCTTCATCCAGCAGCCCCAAAGCGTTCAGCATGGAAAGCACCTGGTCGCTGCTACCGCCAGTCAGGTCGGCGAGCTGCTCCAAAATCGCCTGATTTTCCTCAGGTGTGTTGCCCAGCGAATCGCTCACCGATGCAAAC